>JAESGW010000492.1_pt1 | contig 35355 bp, 34 predicted proteins | sample 9269791 | NCBI WGS metagenome assembly JAESGW01 (sample SAMN16773120, study PRJNA677053) | algae metagenome | isolation source: Aphanocapsa lilacina HA4352-LM1 and co-occurring heterotrophs from near cave... | place: USA: Maniniholo cave, near Haena, Kauai, HI | collected 2009-07-28
CCGTCGCGGGGCCGACTTCGCGACGGCCGAGGACGCCGTCCAGGAGGCACTGGTCGAGGCGGTGCGCGCCTGGGCCGACGACCCGCCCCGCGACGCCAAGGGCTGGCTGGTCGCGGTCGCGTGGCGCCGGTTCCTCGACATCGTGCGCTCCGAGTCCGCGCGGCCGCGGCGGGAGCTGGCGGTGGACCTCGAGCCGGGTCCCGGCCCGGCACGGGAGGCCGACGACACGCTGCGGATCTTCTTCCTGTGCGCCCACCCCGCGCTCACCCCGGCGTCCGCCGTGGCGCTGACGCTGCGGGCGGTGGCGGGCCTGACCACGAGGCAGGTGGCGGAGGCCTACCTCGTCCCCGAGGCGACCATGGCGCAGCGCATCAGCCGCGCCAAGCGGACCGTCGCGGGGCAGGCGTTCGACCGGCCGGGCGACCTCGCCACGGTGCGGCGCGTGCTCTACCTCGTCTTCAACGAGGGCTACACCGGCGACGTCGACCTCGCCGCCGAGGCGATCCGGCTCACCCGCGAGCTCGCCACCCTGGCGCGCGACCCCGAGACCGACGGCCTGCTCGCGCTGATGCTGCTCCACCACGCCCGCCGACCGGCCCGCACCCGCGCGGACGGCTCCCTCGTGCCGCTGGCCGAGCAGGACCGCGACCTGTGGGACACAAGCCTGGTCGCGGAGGGCGTCGCCGTCCTCCAGGCGGCGCTCGCCGAGCGGCGGCGCGGCGAGTTCCAGCTCCAGGCCGCGATCGCCGCCCTGCACGCCGACGCCCGCACCGCCGGGGAGACCGACTGGGTCCAGGTGGTGCAGTGGTACGACGAGCTGCTCGCCCTGACCGGGAGCCCCGTCGTACGCCTCAACCGCGCGATCGCCGTGGGCGAGGCGGACGGCGCCCGCGCCGGCCTCGCCGCGCTGGCCGAGGTGGACCCCGGCCTGCCCCGGCACCGCGCGGCGGCGGCGTACCTCCACGAGCGGGCGGGCGACCTCGCGACGGCCGCACAGCTGTACGCCGAGGCGGCGGGCCTGGCGACGGACCTCGCCGAGCGGACCCACCTGACCAAGCAGGCGGCCCGGCTGAACAGCCGCGAGTGACGGCAGCCGACAGGTGTCGCACAGCAAACGCACAGCAACCAGCGGCAGGATGCTGCCGTGCAGCAGCTGACCCGTGCCGACGGCTCCCCCGTACGCGTCCTCGTCGTCGACGACGAGGTCAACATCGCAGAGCTCCTCGCCATGGCCCTGCGCTACGAGGGCTGGGACCTCCGCATGGCCCACAGCGGCACCGACGCCGTCGCGGCAGCGCGCGACTTCCGGCCCGACGCGGTGGTGCTCGACATCATGCTGCCCGACTTCGACGGCCTCGAGGTGCTGCGCCGGATGCGGGCCGACGGCAGTGACGTACCCGTCCTCTTCCTCACCGCCAAGGACGCCGTCGAGGACCGGATCGCCGGCCTCACCGCGGGCGGCGACGACTACGTCACCAAGCCGTTCTCGCTCGAGGAGGTCGTGGCCCGGCTGCGCGGGCTGATCCGGCGCGGCGGCACCGCGGCGCAGGCCGACGCCGGCAACGTCCTCGTCGTCGGCGACCTCACCCTCGACGAGGACAGCCACGAGGTGCACCGCGCCGGCGAGGAGATCGCCCTGACGGCCACCGAGTTCGAGCTGCTGCGCTTCCTGATGCGCAACCCGCGCCGGGTGCTGAGCAAGGCACAGATCCTCGACCGGGTCTGGCAGTACGACTTCGGCGGGCAGGCCAACGTGGTCGAGCTCTACATCTCCTACCTCCGCAAGAAGGTCGACGCCGGCCGCGACCCGATGATCCACACCATGCGCGGCGCGGGCTACGTCCTGAAGCCGGCACCGTGAACCGGCCCCGACGTCGCTCCCTCACCCTCACCGCCCGGCTGGTGGCGGTGGTGGTGGTGCTGGTCGCCGTCACGGCGGCCGTCATCGGCACCGCGACCGCGGTGGTGATGAAGGGCTACTTCACCGACCGGCTCGACGAGCGGGTCGAGGACTCGCTCTACCGCGCCTTCGGCCCCCCGGGTGAGGTCGGGCCCGGGCGCGACGAGCGGGGTCCGGGTGGCCAGCAGGTGGGCACCCTCGTCGCCGTCGTCACCAGCGTCGGGGGCGGCCCGTCGGGCTTCGTGGTGACCGACGCCGACCGCGGCGGCGTCGACCAGGCGCCCCTCTCCTCCGAGGCCCTCGACCGGCTCGCCGAGGTGCCCGCCGACCGCCGCGTGCACGAGGTCGACCTGCCGGACCTCGGCACCTACCGCGTCGTCGCGGCCGGCGCCGACTCCAGCGCCACCGCGATCGCCGGGCTCCCCACCGACGAGGTCGACGAGACCCTGGCCTGGCTGGTCACCCTCGTGGTCGGCGTCGGTGCGGGAGCGGTGGCGCTCGCCGCCGCGGCGGGCACCCTCGTCGTACGCCGCCAGCTGGCGCCGCTGCGCGAGGTCGCGGCCACCGCCCACCGCGTCGCCGAGCTGCCGCTGGCCTCCGGCGACATCGAGATCGCCGAGCGCGTGCCGGAGCGACTGACCGACGAGGGCACGGAGGTCGGCCAGGTCGGGGCGGCGCTCAACACGATGCTCGACCATGTCGAGGACTCCCTCGGCCAGCGCCACCGCAGCGAGCAGCAGGTGCGGCAGTTCGTCGCCGACGCCTCGCACGAGCTGCGCACGCCGCTGGCGACCATCGCCGGCTACACCGAGCTGGCCCGGCACCGCCCCGAGACCACCGGCACCGCGCTCGACAAGGTCGAGACGGAGTCGGCGCGGATGACCGGGCTGGTCGAGGACCTGCTGCTGCTCGCCCGCCTCGACTCCGGCCGCCCGCTCGAGCGGCAGCCGGTCGACCTGTCGCGGCTGCTGCTCGAGGCCGTCGACGACGCCCGCGTCGTCGACCCCGAGCGCTCGTGGCGGCTGTCGCTGCCCGACGAGCCGATCACGGTCACCGGCGACGGGGCCCGACTGCACCAGGTCGTGAGCAACCTGCTCGCCAACGCGCGTACGCACACACCGCCCGGCTCCACCGTCACCGTCACCGCGACCCGGCAGGGGTTCACGGTCCACGACGACGGTCCCGGGTTCGCCCCCGACCTGGCGCCCCACGCGTTCGAGCGGTTCACCCGCGGCGACGCGGCGCGTACGCGGGGAGGTGCGGGTCTCGGGCTGTCTCTCGTGGAGGCCATCGTGGCCGCGCACGGCGGCTCGGTCACCCTGTCCAGCGCCCCGGGCGCGACGACGATCACGGTGTCGCTCCCCTCCCACGACTCGTAAACGAGAGTTACCGTTGCCGACATGAGCCTGACCACCCTCCACGACAAGGTCGTCGTCATCACCGGCGCCGGGTCCGGCATCGGCCGCGCGCTCGCCCTCCGCAGCGCCGGAGCCGGCGCGCACCTCGCACTGTCCGACTGGGACGCCGACGGCCTCGCCGAGACCGTCCGGCTCGTCGAGCGGGCAGGCGCCTCGCCCCAGGTCCCGAAGGTGCGCCACGACGTGGTCGACGTCTCCGACCGCGCGGCCGTCGCGGCCTGGGCCTCCGGCGTCGTGGAGGAGTTCGGCCGGGTCGACCTGGTGGTCAACAACGCCGGCGTGACCGCCACCGGCGACTTCACCGAGCTGACCTACGAGGACCTCGACTGGATCGTGGGGATCAACTTCCACGGCGTGGTGCACGGCTCCAAGGAGTTCCTCCCCCACCTCATCGCCTCGGGCGGCGCACTGGTCAACATCTCCTCGCTCTTCGGGCTGGTCTCGGTGCCGGGCCAGTCCGCCTACAACGCCACCAAGTACGCCGTGCGCGGCCTCACCGAGGCGATCCGCGAGGAGATGCTCGTCGCCGGCCACCCGGTCACCGTCACCTGCGTGCACCCCGGCGGCATCCGTACGGGGATCAGCCGCCACGGCCGCAAGGCTGCCGGCCTCGACGGCGCCCGCATCGACGCGCTCTTCGAGGAGAGGCTCGCCCGGATGTCGCCCGACCGGGCCGCCGAGATCATCCTCGACGGGGCGCTGGCCGGGAAGGCCCGCGTGCTGGTGGGCATCGACGCCCACGTGATCCACCACGTCGCCAAGCTGCTCGGGTCGCGCTACCAGGACGTCGTCGCGCGACTCACGTCCCGCATGCCGCTGCGCTGACCGGGCACGTCGTGCCCGTCGTGCGTGCCCCGGCGGGCACGAAGTGCCCGGTCGGCGGTCCTGACGGGCACGACGTGCCCGCTCGCCTAGGTTGGGCACATGGAGCCCGGGACCGCGATCCGCTGCGAGATGACGAAGTGGGGTGAGCGGCCCCACTGGCAGTTCACCGGGACGTACCTCGGCGCCGACGAGCACGGCGACTGGATCGGGGTGCCGGCGGGCACCCACCACCAGCGCCCCGGCCACGAGTTCCACTCCGCGGTCGACTGCGTGACGCTCGTGCCGCCCGGCGCGTGGCACCTGCCGACCTTCCAGGCCCCCGGCATCTGGTGCGATCTCTACGTCGACGTCACCACGCCTGCCACGTGGGAGGACGGCGTGCTCCGCGCGGTCGACCTCGATCTCGACGTGATCCGCCTGCCCGACCCGTTGCCCCCGGTCGAGTCGGCCCCGTGGGACGTGCCGCCCGCCGGACCGGGCGAGATCTTCGTCGACGACGAGGACGAGTTCGCCGAGCACCAGGTGGCCTTCGGCTACCCGGCCGACGTCATCGAGCGCGCGCAGGCCTCCTGCGACGAGCTCGTCGCAGCCGTACGCGCGGGGCTGGCGCCGTACGACGGCACGCACCAGCGCTGGCTCGACGCGCTCAGCCTTCTTCGGACCGCCTGAGCGCGCGTCGCTCCGAGCGGGTCATCGCGCGGAACGGCCCGACCAGGCGCGGGCCCGCGAGGCGGCTCTCGAGCTTGCGCGCCTCCCGCTTCAGCGGCTGCGCGACGTACTCCCCCAGGATCACGCCCGAGGCGAGCGCGATGGCGACGGAGATCGCGGTCATCAGCGCGAGGATGCCCTGCGAGACGAAGAAGCCGCCGTCGGCCAGGAACGTCAGGCCGCGGTAGATCGACAGGCCGGGCAGGAACGGCACGATCGCCGGCACCGCCACGACCAGCGGCGGGACCCGGACGCGCCCAGCCACGGCGTAGGCGACGAGACCGATGAAGAAGGCCGCCGCGCCGGCCGCCGCCGCGCGACCGACACCGGCCACAGTGATCGCCTGCGAGATGCCCGCCGCCACGGCGGTGATGAGCGCGATGGGCACCACCGCGCGCCGCGGGGCGTACGACGCGACGCTGAAGGCGGCGGCCGAGAAGGCCGCGCCGAGGAGGACCGCCGGCAGGTCGGAGGCCTCGACCTTGCCGGGCACCAGCTGGCCGAGCTCGAAGCCGAGCGTGTCGGCGACCGAGATGCCCAGCGCGACACCGGCGATGATGCCGGCCGTGGCCATCATCGCCTCGATGAGGCGGGCGCTGGAGGTGAGGTAGAAGCCGGTGAGCGCGTCCTGCACCGCGCCCATCAGGCCGATGCCGGCGAGCAGCATGATGATGTTGGCCGTGACGACCAGTGAGGGATCCACCTCGATCGGCGTGGCCGCGACGCCCGCGGCCAGCAGCGTCGCGATCGCGCCGCCGGCCACCTGGAGGTAGAAGAACGGCAGCCGCCGCCGCGCGAGCACGATCTGGACCCGGTCGATCAGCGCCGCGGCGACCGCGGCCACCAGCGACACGACCGGCCCGCCGCCGAGGAAGACGCCGACGGACGCGGCCATCACCATCCACGCGACCGTGACCGCCCAGCGCGGGAACGCGTGACCGAGCGAGACGATCGTGGCCATCCGCGAGCGCGCGAGGTAGAGGTCGGCCTGGTCGGTCAGCACGTCGCGGACGAGGTGGTCGACGGCGGTGAGGTCCTCGTAGTCGATGTCCCGCTGCTGGACGTGGCGCATCATCAGCGTCGGCACGTCGTCGGCCGAGCGCTGGTGGCTCATCGACAGCGCCGTGAAGGTCACGTCGATCTCGGCCTGCCGCAGCCCGAAGTGGTCGGCCACCGACCGCATGGTCGCCGTCACGTCGGCCGCACCGGCTCCCGACGACAGCAGCATCTCGCCGATCCGCAGGCACAGGTCCATCGTGAGGTGGACCTCGCGGGCGCGTTCCGCCTCGCGCTCGGCCTGCTCCTCGGCCTCCCGCTCGGCCTGCTGCTCGGCGTCCTGGTCGGGGTCGTCGCGCTGGTCCACCGGGCCATGGTGGCATCGCCCGGACCGCCCCGGTCACAGGGGTGAGCCCCGGCCGGGGGGCACGTCCCTAGACTCGACGCATGCGCATCGACTTCCACGCGTCGCGGGCGCCCACGCTCGGCGTGGAGTGGGAGTTCGCGCTCGTCGACCGCACCACCCGCGACCTCGTCAGCGTCGCCTCCGAGGTGCACGAGCTGGCGGGTGGTCGCCTCGCCGAGCCGCAGCGGCTGCACAAGGAGCTGCTGCGCAACACCGTCGAGGTCGTCACCGGCATCTGCGACACCGTCGGCGAGGCGGTCGCCGACCTGCGCGAGACGCTGGCGGTCGTCGCGCCGGCCGCCGCCGAGCTCGGGGTCGACCTGCTCGGCGCCGGCTCGCACCCCTTCGCCGACTGGTCGCACCAGCAGCTCACCGAGGGCCACCGCTACGCCGAGCTGATCAACCGCACCCAGTGGTGGGGCCGCCAGATGCTGATCTGGGGCGTGCACGTGCACGTCGGGATGCCCGAGCGCGACCGCGTGATGCCCGTCCTGGCCTCGATGCTCACGACCTACCCCCACCTCCTCGCGCTCTCGGCCAGCTCGCCGATCTGGGCCGGGCAGGACACCGGGTACGCCTCCAACCGCGCGCTGATGTTCCAGCAGCTGCCCACGGCCGGGCTGCCGTTCGCGTTCGACACGTGGGCCGAGTTCGAGAAGTGCATCGACGACCAGACGACGACCGGCATCATCGACTCGATGGCCGACGTGCGCTGGGACGTACGCCCCGCGCCGCACCTGGGCACCCTCGAGCACCGGGTGTGCGACGGGATGTCCGACATCGGCGAGCTCGCCGCGCTGACCGCCCTTGTGCACTGCCTGGTCGTCGACCTCGACAGCCGCCTCGCCGCGGGCGAGACCCTCCCCACGATGCCGCCGTGGCAGGTGCAGGAGAACAAGTGGCGGGCCGCGCGCTACGGCCTGGACGCGATCGTCATCGTCGACGACCGCAACCGCGAGCGCCTGGTCACCGACGACCTCCACGACCTGCTCGAGCGCCTCACGCCCGTCGCGAAGCGGCTCGACTGCGAGGCCGAGCTGCGTACGGTCGCCGACATCCCCACCCGCGGCGCGTCCTACCAGCGGCAGCGCGCCGTCGCACACGAGTCGGGTGGCGACCTCGTCGCGGTCGTCGACGCGGTGGTCGCCGAGCTCGCGCACTCCCTCGAGCACTGACCGGAGTCCTGAGCCGCGGGCCCGGGACCGCGCGGCGCCCTTGTGGCGGCCGTCACCGGACGAGAGGATGCCCGGACGCCCCCGTGGGGGACGGCGGACGCGAGGAGAGCACAGTGGTGGACCCGATCGATCCGACAGCGACCGGCTTCCTCCTCGCCGAGAACCGCAACATGCCCATGCACGTCGGCGGGCTCCAGCTGTTCGAGAAGCCCGAGGGCGCCGGTCGCGGCTACGTCCGGGAGATGTACGAGCAGATGCGCGACGTCGAGCAGGTCGCGCCGCTGTTCCTCAAGCACCCGCACCGCTCCGCGCGCACGGCCGGCCAGCTGGTGTGGCAGCCCGACGAGCAGTTCGACATCGAGCACCACGTGCGGCACAGCGCGCTGCCCAAGCCGGGCCGGATCCGCGAGCTGCTCGAGCTCTGCTCGCGCCTGCACAGCACCCGTCTCGCGTGGGAGCGCCCGCTCTGGGAGGCCACCGTCATCGAGGGCCTGCGCGACGGCCGCGTCGCGATGTACACCAAGACCCACCACGCCCTCGTCGACGGCGTCTCCGCGATGCGGCTGCTGGCGAGCGTGCTCTCGACCGACCCCGACGAGCGCAACATGCCCGCCCCGTGGGCGATGCGCCCGCGCGCACCCCGGGAGGAGAGGCCGGCCGACGACGGCACCTCGCTGGTCGACGTGTCCGCCGCAACCGTGCGTACGGCCCTCGCGATCGCGTCCGAGGCCGCCGGGATGCCGGCCGCGCTGATCCGTACGCTCAACAAGAGCGTGCGCAACGAGACCTCCGCGCTGTCGCTCTACGCACCGCGCACCATGCTCAACCAGAACATCACCGGCTCGCGTCGCTTCGCCGCCCAGGACTGGCCGGTCGAGCGGCTGCGCGGCGTCGGCAAGGCGACCGGGACGACCATCAACGACGTGGTGCTCGCGATGGTCAGCGGCGCGATGCGGACCTACCTGCTCGACCTCGACGCGCTGCCCGAGACGACCCTGATCTCGATGGTGCCGGTGGGCCTCAACGCGAAGCAGTCGCAGCTCGCCTCCTCCGACGGCGGCAACGCGGTCGGCTCGGTGATGGTGCAGCTCGGCACCCACCTGCCCGACCCCGCCGACCGGCTCGCAGCGATCCACCGCTCGATGCAGGACGGCAAGCAGAGCCTGTCGGCGATGACCCCGGCGCAGATCCTGGCGATGAGCGCGCTCGGCCAGGCGCCCGCCATCCTCGGCCCGATCTTCCGGATGCAGGGCATCGTCCGCCCGCCCTACAACCTGATCGTCAGCAACGTCCCCGGCCCCCGCACGACCCACTACTGGAACGGCGCGCGGCTCACCGGCACCTATCCGCTGTCGATCCCGATCAACGGCATGGCGCTCAACATCACCTGCACCTCCTACGACGGCAAGATGTGCTTCGGCCTGACCGGCTGCCGCCGTACGGTCCCCCACCTGCAGGTGCTGCTGCAGTACCTCGATGACGAGCTGAAGGCCCTGGAGAAGGCCGCCGGCCTCTGACCGGCCTTGGCCGCGGAGCGTACGCGCGGCGTCCGTGGGCGTACGCGCGGCGTCACAGGAGTCACCGGATAACACCCCAATGACCTGCTTCGAGGTAGAGATCTCTACCTCGAAGCAGGGAAGTCACCGGATATCCGGTGACTCCAGCACCACCTCGAGGCCGCCGCCGACCCGCTCGGCGACGGCCTCCAGCCGGGCGCGGGTGATGTCGGCGACCGTCGCGAGACCGGCGAGGCGCGCGTTGGAGCCCTCGCGGGTGGGTTCGGCGGAGTTGATGCTGAGGCAGCGCCGGGTGCCGCCGTCGGCGGCGTTGGCCAGGGCGACCGCGTGGCCGGTGGTCCCGCTGCCGGCGAAGGGGTCGAGCACCACGACGTCGTCCGGGAGCGTGGAGAGGATGCGCCGCACCAGCCCGGTGGGCTTGGGCGACTCGAAGACGTGACCCACGAGCGCCTTGAGCTCGGCCACCGCGGTGTCGGTCGACCCGATCTCCTCGGCCAGCCAGATGGTGCGCAGCTTCTTGCGCCGGCCGCCCTCGCGGTGCAGCCAGTCGCGCTGGAAGATGTCGGCCCGCTCGCCGCCGCGGCCGCGGATCACCCGGCACTCGAGGTCGTCGGGCCGCTCAGCGACGCGCGGCCGCGACCACCGCCACACGGCCGGGCGCCCGTCGCCGAAGACGGGCGTGAGCGCGAGGCTCCCGTCGAACTCCGTCGGGGACACGCGTCCGGTCACCGGGTCGCCGTACAGCGGGAAGTGGAGGGTGGGCGTGGTGAGCGGGTTGAACTTCTTGTTGGTGTTGCGCAGCGGCAGGTAGCGGAACCGACGCCCGTCGGGCGTGCTCAACGGGAAGTCGGCCTCGTCGACCGACTCGGTGGTGCTCCCGTCGACCACGCACTGCGGCAGGTCGCGGGCGTACGCCAGGACGTACTCGTGGCTGGTCGCGAAGCCGCGCCCGAGCTGGCGGCCCTTGGGGTTGAGGTTGACCACGACCTGGGCGAGGAAGTTCGCCTCCCCGAACACCTCGTCCATCAGCAGCCGCAGGTGCGCGACCTCGTTGTCGTCGATGCTCACGAAGACCGCGCCGTGGGGCGCGAGCGCCGTGCGTACGGCCTCGAGCCGGGGTCGCATCATCGCGGTCCAGGCGGCGTGGCGCCCGGCGTACGGGTCGGCGTGCGAGCCGTCGCGGAAGCGGTCGGCGTAGGCGAAGTCGTTGCCGGTGTTGTAGGGCGGGTCGGTGTAGACGACGTCGACCGACCCGGGAGCGATCCGCGGCAGCACGTCGAGGTTGTCGCCGACGTGGAGCGTGTTCCACACCGGAGGCTCGCCCGCGGGCAGGGCAGCGACCTCGTCCGGCACGCCCCCAGCCTAGGCCGTCCGCGCCAGGCCCGGCGGGAAGGCGGCCGACGGGCCGTACGTCCCAATTTTCCCACCCGTACCACGATGTCCTTTACTCTGGAGCGCGTGCCTTCCTCCACGCGCCGCTCCCTGACCGCCCGCCGCCCTGCCGCAGCGCTCCGCTCGCGGGGCCTGACGGTCGCCACCGCCGGGGTGCTCGTCGCCGGTCTCGCCCTCAACGTGGGCGTCGGTCCGTCGTCCGCCGAGGACGGCGCCGGTGACCGCGGGCTGACCTGGGGCACCGACAACGGCTACCGCGGCCGCAACCAGACCTCCGACGGCAAGCCCGGTGTCCTCGTCGGCCCGCCCGTCAACGCCCGCGGCAAGGCGCCGGTGATCACCAATGACGTGAGCTACGAGATCGCGCCCGGCGTCACGCTGCGGGAGTGGGACCAGGTCGACGGTCGCCAGCCCGTCGGGCAGGTCCGGATGAACCTGGTGAGCGTCAGCCTCGACGCGCCCAACATCTCGTTCGAGGAGCTCTCGCCGACCTTCGTCACCAGCCGCAAGACCGTCAGCCAGCTGGGCTCCTGGGACCAGGCCCTGACCGCGGTCAACGGCGACTTCTTCGACATCGGCCGGACCAACGCGCCGCTCGGGACGTCGGTCGACCGCGAGGCCGGCCTCCTCACCGGATCGCGCGAGGGCTGGATCCCCGACGTGAACTCGACGCTGTGGTTCGACGCCGCCGGCCCGCACGTCAGCCCCATCACCGTGCAGAACACCATCCGCCAGCGCCGCAAGTGGTCGGTCAGCGGGATCAACCACCCGAGCATCCCGGCCGGCGAGATCGGCGTGTTCACCCACGCCTTCAACCGCACCCCGGGCTACCAGGTCACCGGCGGCAAGAAGCGCGCCCGCGAGGTCGTCCTGCGCAAGAACCGGGTGATCTCGAACCGTCCCAAGCTCTCGAGCGGCAAGAAGATCGGCAAGAAGGACAAGGTGCTCATCGGCACCGGCCAGGCCGCAGGCAAGCTCAAGACCCTCCGCAAGGGCAAGAAGATCACCGTGGCCACCCGCTTCGACGGCGGCAAGCCCACCGTCGCGATCAGCGGCGACCGGCCCGTGCTGGTCAACGGCGTGCGGACCGTCATCAACAACACCATCGCGCACCCGCGCACGGCGGTGGGCATCGACGCCGACGGCCGCAAGCTGCTCATCCTCGTGGTCGACGGTCGCTCCGCGGTGAGCCGCGGCTACACCATGGTCGAGCTCGCGGACATGATGACCGCGCTGGGTGCGGAGAACGCCATCAACCTCGACGGCGGCGGGTCCTCCACGATGTACACCCGCAACGGCACCGGCGGCTTCGGCGTGGTCAACGAGCCCTCCGACGGCACCGAGCGCCTGGTCCCCAACGCCTTCGGCGTGGTCTACAACGGCGAGCTCCCGCCGGTGGTCCCGATCCTGCCGCCGACGACGGTCCCGCCGACCACGCCCCCCACGACGACTCCCTGACGACGCCGCCCTGACCGCGGGCTCGCCGCCGACGGGCTCGCCCTCAGGCGTTCGGCGCGGCGAAGAGCACGACGTACGTCACCGGCGCCAGGCATTGGACGGTGCTCTTCGGCAGGGCCGGCACGACCTCGAACCCCGCCTCGCCGGCCTCGATGGCCACGCTGCGCGGGGGCTCGCAGCCGGTGGACACGACCGCGCCGTACGGCGTCGCGTCGGGCGACTGCTGGGCCAGGTCGGCCACGGTCGCGGCGACCTCCCCGGGCAGCCCGGCCTGCAGGCCCACCACGAAGTCGTCGACGGCCAGGTCGGTGTCGAGCGCCGTCGCCAGCGTCGACGGCGACCCGCCGCCCTCGGTGGCGTCGAGGAGCAGGACCTCGGTGATGCCGGCGGACCCGACCGCGCGCAGCACCGCGGGGGCGTCGTCGGACGACTCATCGGCGGGAGTCTCGCCAGGAGACTCGCTCGAGGTCTCCGCCGGAGACTCGCTGGGGGTCTCGCTCGGCGAGCTCGGCGAGCTCGTGGCGGCCGGGTCGGTCGCGCTGTCGTCACCGCCGGAGGTGCAGCCGGACAGCCCGCCGACCAGCAGGAGACCGGCGAGACCGGCCAGTCCGGCCAGTCCGGTCAGGCCCGCGGGACGGCGGCCCTGACGGTGGCGGGAGGACGGCGCCGAGGCACGCGACGAGGTCAGCGGTGAGGTCTGCATGGTGGTTCGACGATAGCCACCGCGCTCCGGCTCCCCCGGCAGGCACGCGCGCTCCACGGGACGTCGCATCGACGCAGGCGGCGAGCACTGGCAGGGTGGCGCCATGAGTGTCGAGACCCACGCCGAGCCCGTGCGGGAGGCCGTGCGCGCCTATGCCGCGCGGCAGCCGCAGCTCGTCGCCGCGACCGCGGCCTGGGTGGGCCTGGTCCGCACGCTGCTCGACGACGCGGGCATCGACTACCTCAGCGTCACCGGACGCACCAAGAGCGTCGCCTCCTTCTCCGCGAAGGCCAACCGCACCGACGGCGAGCGGCTCCTCTACCCCGACCCGCTCGAGCAGATCACCGACCAGATCGGCGTCCGCGTGATCACGTACGTCCACAGCGACGTCGCCGCCGTGGCCGAGCTCCTCGACGACCAGCTGACGATCCTCGACGACCGCGACCTCGGCGAGGAGACGGCACGGTCCGGACGCTTCGGCTACGCCAGCCGTCACCTGCTGGTCCGCAGCGACGACAACGGTGCCGAGGAGGAGCACCCCGGGCTCGCCGGGGAGCGCGCGAGCATCCAGGTGCGCACGGTCCTCCAGCACGCATGGGCGGAGTTCGAGCACGACATCCGCTACAAGGGCAACGTGCCCGAGGACGCCGCGGCCGACCTCGACCGCCGCTTCACCCTCGCCGCCGGCCTGATCGAGCTCGCCGACCGCGAGTTCGCCACGATCCGCGAGCGGATCCAGGCCGCCGCTCCGGGCAGCACCACGGAGGTGGAGGCCGACCACATCGTCGGCCAGGAGCTGGCGACCTTCCTCGCCGGCCACTACAGCGACGCCGGCTGGTCGCACACCGACCACTACGACTGGATCGCAGGGCTGCTGACCCAGCTCGGCATCGACAGCATCGACGACCTCGACGACCTGCTCACGTCGGTCGACGCCGACGCCGTGATCCGCCGCATGGGCTACCGCTACCCCGCGGGAGCCGTACGCCGCCTCGACGACGCGCTGCTGGCGATCTTCGGGGAGCAGTACGTCACCCTCGAGGGCAACAGCCACCGCGTGCCGCTGCTGCGCGCCAGGCTGGAGAAGCTGTCCACGCCCGAGACCTGAGGACCGCGCTCAGGATGGCCCCCTAGGGTTCCACCATGACCCGGCCGTCGTGGACCACCGTCACCCCCGTCCTGGCCATCGTGGCCCTGGTGCCCGCGTGGTTCGCCCATCCCGAGAGCAGCCTGGTGCTGGGCGTGCTCGCGGTCCTGCTGGCCGGGGCGGTCCTGGCGGCGGTCCACCACGCCGAGGTCGTCGCACACCGGGTCGGGGAGCCGTACGGCTCGCTGGTCCTGGCGGTGGCCGTCACGATCATCGAGGTCGGGCTGATCGTCACCCTGATGGTGACCTCCGACAAGGACGCCTCCGGCCTCGCCCGCGACACCGTGTTCGCGGCCGTGATGATCACCGTCAACGGCATCGTCGGCATCTCCCTGCTGGTGGGTGCCCTCAAGCACCACCTCGCGGTCTTCAACCCCGAGGGCACGGGTGCGGCGCTGGCGACCGTGATCGCCCTGGCCGTGCTCTGCCTGGTGGTCCCGTCGGTGACCACCTCCGAGCCGGGCCCGGAGTTCACCGGCGCCCAGCTCGCCTTCGCGGCGATCGCCTCGCTGGCGCTCTACGGCATGTTCGTCTTCACCCAGACCATCCGGCACCGCGACTTCTTCCTCCCCGTCGCGCCCGGGCAGTACGTCCCGATGGTCGCCACCAAGGCGGAGGCCGTCGCCGCGGCCGAGGACCGCGAGGCCGTGCGAGCGACGGCACGCCAGGAGCGGTCCGACGGGTTCGAGCACGAGCCGGTCGACCTCGACGAGGACGGCCACGCCGACCCGCCCACCAACCGCGCGGCGCTGGCCAGCCTCGGCCTCCTGGTCGTGTCGCTGGTCGCCGTCGTCGGCCTGGCGAAGGTCGAGTCGCCGGCGATCGAGTCGGGCGTCGCCGCCCTGGGCTTCCCGCAGGCCGTCGTCGGCGTGGTGATCGCGCTGCTGGTGCTCGCGCCGGAGTCCATCGCCGCCGTGCGCGCGGCCGCCCGCAACCGGGTCCAGGTGAGCCTCAACCTCGCCCTCGGCTCCGCGATGGCCTCGATCGGCCTGACGATCCCCGCCATCGCGATCGCCGGCATCTGGCTCGACGGCCCGCTCGAGCTGGGCCTCAACCAGCTCCAGACCGTGCTCCTGCTGCTCACCGCGGCCGTGGCGATCCTGACCGTGGTGCCCGGCCGGGCCAAGCCGCTCCAGGGCGGGGTGCACCTGGTCCTGCTCGCGTCGTTCCTGTTCCTGACGATCGCGCCGTAGGTCGCCCCGGCCGTCGTACGCCGGCAGGACGCAGAACGGCCCGGCAGGAGCTCCTGCCGGGCCGTGTCGGCGCTGGGATCAGCCGAAGTACTTCGCGAAGATCTCGTCGTAGCTGCCGTCCTCGCGCAGCTCGGCGAGCGTGCTGTTGATGGAGCGCAGCAGCGGGATGTTGCCGTCCTTCTTGACCGCCATGCCGTACTGCTCGCCGGTGTCGAACTCGCGCGAGAGCTTCAGGCGCGGGTTGTCGGCGACGAACTGGCCGGAGACGGTGTTGTCGAGCATCGCCGCGTCGAGCTCGCCGGCGGCGAGCGCCGCCTGCAGGCCGGCCGCGTCGTCGTACGTCGTGACCTGCGTGGTCTCGGGCGCGAAGTCGCTGAGGTAGGTCTCGCCGGTGGTCTCCTTCTGCACACCCACCCGCTGGCCCGCCAGCTCGGAGAGCTCGTCGAGGCCCGAGCCCTTCGGCGTGATCAGCGCCTGCTTGGCGTCGAAGTACGGGCTGGAGAAGTCGAGGACGCGGGCCCGCTCGCCGGTGATCGTCATCGCGGAGATCGCGACGTCGCACACGTCGGTGTTGAGCGAGGTGCCGGACGTGATGTCGTCGAACGACACGTCGACCACGTCGAGCTCGGCGTCGAGGTCGTCGGCGACCTTCTGCACCAGGTCGATGTCGAAGCCGGTGGGCTTGCCCTTCTCCTCGTACTCGAAGGGCGCGTACGGCATGTCGGTGCAGACCGTCAGGGCCCCGCTGAAGACGAGGGAGACGTCGGTGAGGGCGTCTGCCTCCTCCCCGCTGGCGCTGCCGCCGCAGGCGCTCAGCGTGGTCATCAGGGCCGCCGCGGACAGGGCGGCGAGGGCCGTCCGGGCAGGGTTCGTACGACGGGTGGCGCGGGTCATGGCGTCAGTTCGCATTCACGGTGAGCGACTCACGAAGTCGCATGAGGGCGTATTCGGTGATCTTCACGAGCGCACCCTTGGCCTGCTCACGGTCGCGGGCGTCGAGGCTGATGATCGGGACGTCGGCGGGCAGCGCCAGCGCGGCGGCGATCTCCTCGGCGGGGTAGCGCGGGACGCCGTCGAACTCGTTGACGGCGACGATGAACGGGATGCCCTTGGACTCGAAGTAGTCCAGCGGCGAGAAGGACTCGTCGAGGCGGGCCACGTCGACCAGCACGATCGCGCCGATGGCGCCACGGCACAGGTCGTCCCACATGAACCAGAAACGGCGCTGGCCGGGTGTGCCGAACAGGTAGAGGACGAGGTCCTCGGCCAGGGTCAGGCGACCGAAGTCCATGGCCACGGTCGTGGTGGCCTTGGTGGGCACGGCAGCGAGATCGTCGACGCCCTCGGACTCGTTGGTGACGAGTGCCTCGGTGCGCAGCGGGTCGATCTCCGAGACGGCGCCGACGAGCGTCGACTTGCCGACGCCGAAGCCGCCGGCGATGACGATCTTCGTCGACGCAGCCGCACGCTGTGCCTTAGTAGTTTCGAAGTCCACGGAGGGTCCTTTCGATGAGCTCGAGTCGCTCATCCGTCGACGTGCTGTCGTTGATGGTGGCCTGGATGCGGACCAGGCCCTGCTCGATGAGGTCACCCAGCAGCACCCGGGTGACGCCGATCGGCATCTTGGTCAGGGCCGACACCTCGGCCACGGAGCGCCGGTCGCAGACCTCGAGAACCTGCGCGGCAGACGGCGAGAGCGCCGGTGCCTCCGCACCGGCCTGGAGGCGGAGCGTCGCCTCCATGGCCAGCTCCACCTTGGCGGCCGTCCGGCCGGCGGTGAGGGTGTAGGACCGGATGAGGCGAGGGCGGTACGCCTCGTCCTCCGGCTCGTGTGGGGGCGTCATGGCGCGGAGCCGGTCAGCCGCCCGTACCGACGCGGGCCTGGGCCTCGACGGTACGTCCCACGCGGTCCACCAGCAGGGCCATCTCGTAGCCCACCTGGCCGATGTCGGCCTCCTCGGTGGTGAGCACGGTGAGGTTCGACCCGTCACCCACGCTCATCAGCATCAGGAAGCCCATCTCCATCTCGACGATGGTCTGCATCACCGAGCCGCCCTCGAACAGGCGCGCCGCGCCGACGGCGAGGCTGGCCAGGCCGGAGGACACGGCCGCGACCTGCTCGGCGCGCTCTCCCGGGATGCTGGTGCTCGACGCCATCAGGAGGCCGTCGGCGGACACCAGGATGGCGTGGGCTGCGTCGGGTACGTCGTCGACGAATCGCGACATCACCCAGTCGAGGTCTCGGTCGTCGCCAGCGGCGCTGGGGACGGGGGCGGTGGCGGAGTCGTGAGTCATGCGGGGCCTGCTTCCGTGTGCTGGGTGGAACTCTGGGCTGCTCGTCGGCCGCGGGAGACTCCCGCGGTGTGGGCCTGGAGGCGGCGGCGGATCGCTTCGGGGTCGCGCGTCTTGGCTGCCGTGGGCGTCGACACGCTACCGGGGACGAGCCGCTCGCCGGGCGCGCGTCGCGGGAGTCCGACGGGTGTCGACTCGGCGGCCGGCGCCTCCTCGGCGACGTGCTCGGCGATCTCCCACCCGCGGTCCACCTCGGTCTCGTGGATCTGGCTGGCGTCACCGGTGAGCCAGCCGGACCGCATCGACTTGAAGATCGGCGACTCGCCGCCGGCACGGGCGGGCTCGGCACGGTCGGGCAGGCCGTGGGTGCCGTTGGTCCCGTTGTGCCCGTTGGTCCCGTTGTGCCCGTTGGAGCCGTGACCGGCGTCCAGGGACGCGGCGGGGGGCTCGTACGCCGGCTGCTGCCAGGCGGACGGCTCCGGCTCGGGCTCCGGCGCCATCTCGGCGACGGGCTCGGCAACGGGCTCGGCGACCGGCTCCGGCGCGTCCCACGACCGGGCGGCGGGGGCGCCGAGACCCAGCGGGTCGTTGGCGTCGACCTCGACCTCGTCGTGGACCGCGTGCGCGACCTCGGGCTCAGGCTCAGGCTCGGGCTCGGGCTCGGCGGCAGCGACCGGCTCCGGCTCGGGCTCGGGCTCCGGCTCTGCGGCCGCGACCGGCTCGGCCTCGGGGGCGTCGGGCTCGTCGAAGGCGTCGGCCGGCAGCGGGTCGGAGAGCGGGTCGTGGGCCCGGGCCGGCTCAGCTGCCGCCTCGGGAGCGGGCTCGGGCTCGGCGACGGGCGCCTCCGACCGCACGGCGTCGTCGGCCACCGTCTCGTCGACCACCGTCTCGTCGACCACCGTCTCGTCGACGGCCTCGGTCGGCTCGGGCGCGGTCTCGGCGACGCGGGCCTCCTGCTCGGCCTGGGCACGCTGGCGGGCGGCGAGGGCGGTGATCGGCACCACGCGGGCGACCTTCTCGGCGCGCTCGGTGGCGGCACCCTCACGGGACGAGGAGTCGGTCGCGGCGGGTGCCTCCGACGGCTCGGGGCGCTTGCCGAAGAGCGGACCGGTCGCCGTGGAGGTCTCCGGCGGCAGGAAGGCGTCGGCCCCCGTGCGGGGCATGTTGGCGCCGGGGTCGCGGCGCGGCAGCAGGCTGCCCAGCGGCGGACGGTCCGGGGTCGGCTCCGACCCGCTCGTGGCGGACGCGGAGGTCGACGCGGAGGCGGTCGGTGCGGCGTCCGCAGCAGCAGGGGTGGCCTCAGCCGACGGCGCAGCCGTCGGGTCAGCCGTCGGGGCGGCCGTCGCCAGGGGCTCGAGCTCGGCCTCCTCCTTGGCGGCCCTCGCCTCGGCGGCGGCGTCCTTCCTGGCGGTCTTCGCCTCGGCGGCGGCTGCGCGCTCCGCGGCCTTGGCCTCGGCCTTCTCCGCGCGGGCACGGTTGCGGGCCTCACGCTTGGACAGGACCGGGGTCGCGGCGGTCTCGAGGACCTCCGTCGTGCCGGACGCGACCGCGCCCTGCGCGGCGGCCGGGGCCGGCGTCGCCGGGGTGCCGGACTGCACCATGTCGGGCAGCACGGCGGGCGGGAGCAGGACGGTGGCCGTCATGCCGCCACCGGGGTTGCGAGCGAGGTGGGCGTCGATGTCGTGGCGCTCGGCGAGGCGCGAGACCACGAACAGGCCCATCCGGCGAGCGGTGTCGGGCGTGGCCTCGGCACCGTGCGCGAGGTCGCGGTTGAGCTGCTCGAGCTCGGACGGCGGCACACCGAGGCCGGAGTCGGTGATGGTGATGGTGACGCCCTCGGGGCCCTGCTTGGCCGCGAGGCGCACCGGCTCGGCCGGCGGCGAGAACGACAGGGCGTTGTCGACGAGCTCGGTGAGCAGGTGGACCACGTCGGCGGCGGCCTCGTCGCCGACGCGGGTGTTGAGGTGCGACAGGATCTGCACGCGCTGGTAGTCCTGCACGCCCGACGTCGCGGCCTGCAGCGCCTCGCCGACGGTGAGGCTGAACTGGCCGGCCGCACGGTTCGGCGCGTCGGCGAGGATCAGCAGCGAGTCGGCCGTACGACGCATCCGCGAGGCGAGGTGGTCGAGGCGGAAGAGCGACTCGAGGCGCTTGGGGTCCTCCTCGTCGTGCTCGAGGCGCTCGATCTGCGCGAGCTGCTGGTTGACCAGGGAGGTCGAGCGACGTGACAGCGTCACGAACATCGCGTTGACCGTCTGGCGGAGCTGGGCCTCACCGGAGGCGAGGTGGATGGCCTGGCGGTGGAGGTCGTCGACCGCTCGCGCGACCTGGCCGATCTCCTCGTTGGTGGTGACGTCGATCGTCCTGATCGGCTCGGGCTCCTGACCGGCGCGGATCCGGGCGACGGCGTCGGGCAGGCGGTGGCGGGCCACGGCGAGCGCGCCCTCGCGGACCTTGCCGATCGGGCCGAGGAGGCTGCGCGCCACGAAGAAGGCGAGCGCGATCGCGGCGGCGAGCGCGAGGAGCGTGAGGACCGCACCGACGAGCGCGTTGCGCTGGGCGTCGGAGGCGGCGCCGTCGAGGGTCTCGGTGACGCCGCTGACGAGCGTCTCGGTGATCTCGTCGTAGGGGACGTACGCGTCGCGGCCGTCGAGGTCGGTCGCGGAGTCGTCGCGGATCTGCCCGGCGTGGCGGGTGTTCTGCGTACGCAGGAGGGCCGTCTGCTCCTCGGCGCCCTCGACGGAGCCGGCGAGACGGTCGATGGCGGCCGCCTCCACGCCGATCTCCGAGAACAGCTCCTGGGAGCTCGACTGCGAGAGCGTAGTGGCGAGCAGGCCCTGCTGGAGGGCCAGCGAGAGCCGGCCGCTCATGACCTGGGACAGCTGCTCGAGGCGCGGCTCGGGCGTCTCCTGGGCGGCGTTGACGCTCGTGATGAGCTGCGACACGCTCGACTCGAGCTGACGGACGAGGGCGATCCACGTGGCGGGGCCGAGCGTCTCGGCACCCTCGCCGCGCATGGCCTGGCTGAGGTCGAGCAGCGCGTTGACGTGAGCGGTCTGCAGCTCGTCGAGGTCGGCGCTGTCGCGCGCCTCGACGAGGGTCTCGGCGCTCGTGGAGATGTCGCTGATCGCGTCGATCAGGTCACCCTGGCTGGAGGCGCTGTCGGTCTGGGCGGCCACCATGGCGGCCTCGGACGCGGTCAGGTAGTCGACGGCAGGCTGGATGATCGTGACCTGCTGGGCACTGCGGGACGCCTGTCGCGAGTCGCCGTAGTCGCCGGCGACGCGCAGGCCGCCGAGGACCGCCGCGAGCAGCAGCGGGATCGCCAGCGCCAGGGCCATCTTGCGGCCCAACGGCCAGCCGGCGACCGAGAGACCCGAACCCTTGCGGGTCCGGGCTGCATCCTGAGTCATGTGTGCCTCGCGTTTGGTGAGCGACTACGACGTCGAAACTCCCCGGTGGGACCGGAGCAGACTCAACCTAAGGAGTCTCGCGACATTCCGTGGCGTTTTCGCAGAACTGGGGTGGTGGGGGTGTAAAGGGACCTCACAGGCCCGGTCGAGCGTGCGAAGTGTCCCACCGGCACCACCGACCACACCAGACCCGTTGCCGAAGCGTTGCAAGTGACGCGTGGGACGACATCGCCCGCGACGTGCGGTCCGTCGCGCACCGTTCACCTGCAGGGCCTTCCGCGCCGGGCGCCGGTGCGGCAGGCTTCACCGCCATGACCCCACATCTCGGGAAGGGTCGTGCCCGCGCGACCTCCCTCGCCCCCACCACCTCCGGCCCGTCCCTCGCCGCGTCCCTCGCCGCCGCACTCGCCCTCGTGCTCTCGCTGGTGCTGCTGCCGAGCGTGACCGCGCCCGCCACGGCCGCCACCCCGCTCACCGTGAGCCAGGCGATCGGCCAGCAGACCGGGGCGACGCAGACCGTCCGCGGCTACGTCGTCGGGCAGCCGACCGCCACCAGCACGGTCGTACGCTCCGGCTTCCCCAACGACTACGCGCTCGCGATCGCCGACTCCGCGTCGCAGACCAGCACGTCGTCGATGCTCTACGTGCAGATCCCCTCCGCGTTCCGCTCCCAGTGGGGGCTGCGGACCAACCCGTCGCTGATGGGCAAGCAGATCGACGTCACCGGGTCGCTGTCGTCCTACTTCTCCCACCCCGGCATGACCGGCACGTCGGCGTTCGCGATCGCGGGCGGCGGCACCACCGAGCCGCCGCCGACCGGTGGCACCAGCCCGTGGGACTCCACCTACTACGCGCCGGCCGTCGGCAAGACCGGCACGGCACTGCGCACCTCGCTGCACGACATCATCGACGACAACACGCGGCTGTCGTACGACGCGGTGTGGACCGCGCTCAAGGACACCGACCAGGACCCGAACAACACCGCCAACGTCATCGAGCTCTACACCGGACGCTCGATTTCCAAGAACAGCAACGGCGGCAGCACGGGCAACTGGAACCGCGAGCACGTGTGGGCGCAGTCGCGCGGCGGCTTCACGACCAGCGCCGGCCCCGGCACCGACCTGCACCACATCCGGCCCGAGGACGTCACGGTCAACTCGATCCGCGGCAACAAGGACTTCGACAACGGCGGGTCCGCCGTCTCGGGCTGCACCGACTGCTGGACCGACGGTGACTCCTTCGAGCCCCGCGACGCCGTCAAGGGCGACGTGGCGCGGATGCTGTTCTACATGGCGATCCGCTACGAGGGCGGCGACGGCTTCACCGACCTCGAGATGAGCTCGACGGTCGGCTCGTCGACCTCCCGGCTCGGCGACCTCGAGACCCTCCTCGCCTGGAACGCCGCCGACCCGGTGAGCTCCTTCGAGATGCGGCGCAACGACCGCATCCACGCCCAGTGGCAGGGCAACCGCAACCCGTTCATCGACCACCCCGAGTGGGCCGCCGCGATCTGGAACTGAGGCCCGGCGCCCGGGCTGGAGTCACCGGATATCCGGTGACCGCCCTGCTTCCAGGTGGAGATCTCCACCTCGAAGCAGGGAACCCGGGTGCAAAGCCTGAGCCCGGGCCGGTCTCGCTCAGCCGCCCGCGCCGTGGCTGTGGGGCGGCACGACCGGCCCCTCGGAGGGCTGCACGACGACGAAGCCCGGGCCCTGGAAGGCGTACTGGAACGCCTCACCGGTGCCGCCGCGCAGCATCGACTTCACGTTCATCGAGTTGACGACCTGCGGCACCAGGCCGGCCGACCAGCAGACGGCGGCGTTGATGTCGACGTACGTCGGGGTCTGCGAGCAGTCGAGGATCAGGGGCTGCCCGTCGCTCGTCAGCGCCACGGTGCCGCGCCCCTGGATGAGGGTGTTGAACATCCCGCCGCTCATCATCCCGGCGCCCTTGACCCGGTGCACGTCGTAGTCGAGCGAGGCGTCCATGGCCAGCAGCGCGCTGCCGTTGACCGAGAGCCCGTCGTCCTCGAGCTGCACCAGGAAGACGTCCTTGGCGGCGTCGGCGAAGAAGACCTCGCCCTGGCCGGCGACGGTCATGAGCGGCGTGTCCTCGGAGGTGACCAGCCGGCGCATCATCTTGCCGATCGAGCCGGCCGACTTGTGCTCGAACGTCACCTGGCCCTGGAAGGCGACCATCGACCCCTTGGCGGCGAGCACCGGCTCGCCGAGCACCGCCCGCAGCGTCTTGCGGTGGTGGAGGCTGAACCGCTCGGCGGTCGCGTTCTCCTGGTTGGCCTGGTCGAACAGCTCACTGCGCATGTGTCCCCCGTATCGAGAAGAAGCGGTCTCGTGGCGGCCGGGTCGGCCGCGCTGCGGTGAGCCTAGGAGACCACCGATCGGGTCGTCACTCTGGTCAGGCGGTCCGTCGGGGTGTAGGCAGGGTCCGAGGACACCGCGCCCTCGCCCCCACTCGAGGAGATGGACCATGGCCGCTCTCGACACCGCAACCCTGCTCGCCGAGCTCGAGCCGACCGTCGAGGAGAACCTCAACCGCCACCTCGGCCTCGCGGACGAGTGGATGCCGCACGAGTACGTCCCCTGGAGCCTCGGGCGCGACTTCGCCGACCTCGGCGGGGATCCGTGGGACGTCGCGCAGTCGCAGCTGTCGCCGATCGCGCGCACCGCGCTCGAGGTCAACCTGCTCACCGAGGACAACCTGCCGAGCTACCACCGCGAGATCGACCGGGCCTTCGGCCGCGACAGTGCGTGGGGCACCTGGGTGAATCGCTGGACGGCCGAGGAGGGCCGGCACGCGTTCTGCATCCGCGACTACCTCCTCGTCACCCGCGGCGTCGACCCCGTCGAGCTCGAGCGGGCACGGATGGAGACGATGGAGACGGGCTACGAGGCGCTCGACAAGTCGCTGCTCAACGTCTGCGCGTACGTCTCCTTCCAGGAGCTCGCCACCCGCATCTCGCACCGCAACACCGGGCGCTACACCGAGGAGCCGATCGCGGAGAAGCTGCTGGGCAGGGTCGCCAAGGACGAGAACCTGCACATGATCTTCTACCGCAACATCGTCGCCGCGGCGCTGCAGCTCGCCCCGAGCCAGACCATGCGGGCGATCACCGAGGAGGTCGTCGACTTCCAGATGCCCGGCAGCGTGATCCCCGGCTTCTCCCGCAAGGCGGTGCAGATGGCCAAGGCCGGGATCTACGACCTCCGCATCCACCACGACGACATCGTCACCCCGCTGCTGAAGAAGTGGGGCGTGTGGGAGCTCGAGGGCCTCGACGAGGACGGCGAGCGGGCGCGCGAGGAGCTCGCGGCCGCGGTGTCGGCCCTCGACGGCGAGGCCACCCGGTTCGTCGAGCGCCGGGCCGAGGCCGAGGCGAAGCGCGCCGCGCGCCAGTAGCCGTACCGCCGCCGTCGTCCGCGCTCCTGAGGCCTAGACGACGTGCGGCCGCGCCCGCCGGCCCAGGACGGCCCGTGCCACGAGGGCACCCAGCAGGACGATCGCCGGCCCCGCGGGCATCCACCACCTGACCGGCAGGTCGACCAGCCAGGCCGGCAGGCACGCCACGAGGGCGAGGGCGGCGTACGACGCGACGCCCGACCACACCAGGAGCGGGCCGGTCGGCCCGCCGTCCCCGTCGGCCGGTCCGCGTCGCGACAGTCCCGCGACGATGCCGAGGCCCGGCATCACGAGCCAACCCGCCGCGAGCACGGCAGCCGTCGCACCGACGAGCTGCAGGACCAGCACGACCCCCGTCAGGAACACCGCGTCGCGAGGACCGTTGACCGCCAGCACCGTCACGAGGGACGCCAGCCCGAGTCCCAGCACGCCCAGCACGACGGACAGGCATCCCGTGGCGGGGTCCGGGAGCGGCAGCCAGCCCGACCGGCGCGGCGGGGTGACCCAGCGGTTCGCACCCGGCTCGAGGCGTACGCACGCGAGGAGCCACACGACCGCCGTGACCGCGCCCGTCGCCACGCAGGCCAGCATCCAGCGCTCCAGCGCCCGGTCGCCTGCCTCGCCCGCGAGCTCGGTGCCGGGCAGCAGCACGGCGTGGGCGACGGCCGAGCCGGCGAGGTGCAGGACGCCGATGGGCAGGCCGCGCCGCCACGCGTGCCGCAGGACCGGGTGCGGGACGTCCGGGACCAGTCGGGTCACGGCTCGCCGAACCCGCGCCGGCGGTGCTCGATCCGTCGCCGCTCGCGGGCGAGCCACTGCCACAGCAGCACGCCGACGAGCACGATGACGCCGAGGCCCACGCGTGCCACCCACAGCAGCAACGGGAACGTCGGCTCGACGCCGCCGAGTCCGAGGAGCGCCGGGATCGCGTCGTAGCGGCTGGTGGCCGCGCCGCTGAGGTGGAGCGAGAGCCCGACGGGCAGGACCATCAGGGCGAGGACGCCGTACGCCACCAGCGCGACGCCGAGGTCGGGCTGGTCCCCGGAGCGGACCGACGGCGACGGCGCGGGTCCGGCCGGGTGGGACACCGGGTGGGACGGCGAGTCACTCGCTCCTGCCTCGCCGCGCAGGCGACGGACACCGGCGGCGGCGAACCTGATCGGCATCACCACCAGGACCCACGGCAGGAGGCCGACCGCGATCGCCAGGGGCACCAGGAAGACGGTCACGACACCGGCGATCATCAGCCCCTCGAGCCCGCGCGGCCCGCCCCACACGGCGGCGGTGCCCACGAGCCAGGCGAGCAGCGGCCGCCACCCGGCCCGCAGGCCGGCCAGCGCGCCGAGCGGTCGATGTGCCGCAGGCGCGGACAGGGAAGGCTCGTGGTCCAAGGTGGTCTCGTCGGGGTCGACCCGCCAGCAGGCGCACAACCAGCCGAAGGTCAGCAGCGACGCTGCGCCGAGCACCACGAGGACGGGCCAGAAGTCCTCCGGCCCGCTGGCGGCGAGCGCGGCGCCGACCACGACCAGGTGCGCGACGACCGCCACCCACGCGCCGGCCACGGCGCGGTGCGGCCTCACCGACGCCCACTTCACGCGCAGGTCGGGTGCCGGCTGGCTCGAGTGCATGCCCGAGTACGGGTCCGAGACGTGGTCCCCCATGGGCAGGCACCCTAGGTCACGCGCGCTCGACCTCGCTCTGCAGCTTGAGGACGGTGGTGCCGTCCTCCTGCTCGATGACGTACGCCGGGTCGTCGTCGCTGCCCTTGCGCGTCACCTTCTCGCCCTTGGTGCTGCGCGAGACCTCCTCGTGGTGCACCTCCGTGACGGTGCCCTCGGCCCACGAGGAGCCCCACTCCCACTTGACGCTGGTGCCGGTGCGGATCGCCATGCCACGACCGTGGCACGGCTCGCCCCTCGTCCGGCTCACCCCCTAGGAGCGGACGTGCATCCGCTCGCCCTGCGGGCCGAAGATGGCCAGCACCTCGGCGGGCGTCGGCCCGGGGTTGCCGACCCAGTGGGGCGTACGGGTGTCGAACTCGACGACCTCGCCGGGCTCGAGGGTGAGGTCCTTGGTGCCGAGGACCAGGCGCACCCGGCCGCTGAGGACGTAGAGCCACTCGTAGCCCTCGTGGGTACGCAGCGAGGGCGCCGGCACGTCGTCGACGGGGATCACCATCTTGTAGGACTGGAGCCCGCCCGGTCGGCGGGTCAGGGAGATGAAGGTGCGTCCGTGGCGCACCACCGGCTTCGACCGCACGCGCGGGTCACCGGTCTCGGGGGCGTCGACGAGCTCGTCGAGGGCCACCCGGTGCGCGCGGGCGAGCGGCAGCAGGAGCTCGAGGGTGGGCTTGCGCTGGCCGGACTCCAGCCGCGACAGCGTGCTCACCGAGATGCCGGTCTCCTCGGCGAGGTCGGTCAGCGTGGCCTCCCGCTCGAGCCGCAGCTGGCGCAGCCGCGGGCCCACCCCCCTCAGCACTCCCTCGTCGTCCATGCCACCAGTCTGCATCGCCTTTGCCGTTACGGCAAGAATGTTTGTCGTTTCGGCGAGAGCGGGTGCACCATCGACGACATGAGTGAGATGACGACCTATGACGTGGTGGTGGTCGGCGGCGGCGCGGCCGGCCTGAGCGGTGCGATGGCCCTGGGCCGGTCCCGGCGCTCGGTGCTGGTCATCGACGCCGGCGAGCCCCGCAACGCACCCGCCGACCACGCCCACAACTACCTCGGCCGCGAGGGCGTGCCCCCGCTCGAGCTGCTGGAGATCGGCCGCCGCGAGGTCGCCCAGTACGGCGTGGAGGTGCTCGAGGACCGGGTGGTCGGGCTGTCCGGCGAGGCCGACGACTTCCTGGTCACGACCGCGGGCGGGCGCCGCGTCGGGGCGCGCCGGGTGCTCGTCACGGGCGGCGTCGTCGACGACCTGCCCGACGTGCCCGGCCTGGCGGAGCGGTGGGGCGTGGACGTGCTGCACTGCCCCTACTGCCACGGCTGGGAGGTGCGCGACCAGCGCATCGCCGTCCTGGCGACGAGCCCGATGGCCGGCCACCAGGCCCTCCTGTTCCGCCAGCTCTCCGACGACGTGGTGGTCGTGGTGCACGACGGCGTCGAGATCCCCGACGAGGAGGAGGAGCGGCTCGGCGCCATCGGCGTCCGGTTCGTCCACGGCACGCCCCGTGAGGTCGTCTCCACCGACGACGGCTCGCTGGTCGGCCTTCGCCTGGGCGACGGCTCGGTGCTCGAGCGGGACGCCGTCGTGGTGGCCTCGCAGCCGCACGTGCGCGCCGACTTCCTCGGCCCGCTCGGCATCGAGCCGGCGCCCTTCGAGATGAACGGGCTCGTCCTCGGCTCGGTGATCGAGGTCGAGCCGACCGGCGCGACGTCGGTCCCCGGGATCTTCGCCGCCGGCAACGCCACCGACATCTCGATGATCCTGGTCGCCTCCGCGGCCCACGGGACCCGCGTCGGGGCGTGGATCAACGCCGAGCTGGCCGCCGCCGACGCCACCCGCGCGGCGAGGGAGAGGCGTGACGGGTTCTTCGAGCGCCCGGCGTGGGAGGAGCGCTACTCGGGCGAGCGGGTCTGGAGCGGCCGGGTCAACGTGCAGCTCGCCGCGGAGGCGCCGTCGCTGCCGCCCGGCCGTGCGCTCGACATCGGGTGCGGCGAGGGCGGGGACGCGATCTGGCTCGCGTCGCGGGGCTGGGCCGTGACCGCCGTCGACTTCGCCGACGCCGCCCTGGCCCGGGTCTCCGAGCACGCGGAGGAGGCCGGCGTCGGCGACCGGGTCGAGACCCGCCGCCTCGACGTACGCTCCTTCGACCCCGCGGGCGAGACGTGGGACCTCGTCACCTCGCACTTCTTCCACCTGCCCGACGGGGGCATGCCCGACGTCGTGCGCCGACTCGCGTCCGCGGTCGCGCCCGGCGGCACCCTGCTGGTCGTCGGGCACCACCCCGAGGACCTCGCGACCGGGATACGGCACGGCCACGACAGCTTCATGTTCACCGCCGACCAGCTGGTGCCGGCGCTCCCGGACGGCTTCGAGGTCGAGGTCTGCGAGGCGCGCCCGCGCACCCAGGCCCACCCGCACACGGGCGAGGAGGTCGCCGTCGCCGACGCGGTGCTGCGGGCCCGCCGCCGGGCGTGACGGCGGGCGGTCCCGGCGCCACCGGCGTCGGGTGCCGGGGTCAGCCGATGCCGAGCCGGGCCAGCACCATCGCCGCGAGCCGGTCCACCGGCAGCGCGGGGTCGACGTCCATCCCGGCCTCGTCGGGCCCCAGCGGCTCGAGGGTGTCGAGCTGCGACTCCAGCAGGCTCGGCGGCATGAAGTGGTCGCGGGCGTTCATCCGCTCGAGGAACATGTGCTTGTCGCCGGTGCAGTGGACGAAGAACGTCCCCTCGCCGCCGCGGCGCAGCACGTCGCGATAGCTGCGGCGCAGCGCGCTGCAGGTGATCACCGTCGGCTCGTCGCGGGCGTCGCGCTCGGCGGTCCAGTCGGCGAGCGAGCCCAGCCAGCCCCAGCGGTCGTCGTCGGTGAGCGGCGTGCCCTCGCTCATCTTCGCGACGTTCGCGGGCGGGTGGAAGTCGTCGCCCTCGGCCATCTCCCAGCCGAGGCGCTGCTGCACGGCGCGCGCCACGGTCGACTTGCCCGACCCGGAGACGCCCATGAACACGAGGTGGTGGGGACGCGGTGTGCTCATCCCACGGCCCAGATGCCGAGCGCCAGCACGAAGATGCTCACGCCGAGGGTCGTCTCCATCACCGTCCACGTCTTGAGGGTCGTCTTGACGTCCATCCCGAAGAACCTGCTCACCAGCCAGAAGCCGGAGTCGTTGACGTGCGACAGCACGGTCGCGCCGGCCGCGATCGCCAGCACGAGCGCGACGAGCTGCAGCGACGACGGGTCGGCGTCGACGACCGCGGCGGACAGCAGACCGGCCGTCGTGGTGAGCGCGACCGTCGCGGAGCCCTGCGCCACGCGCAGGATGGTGGCGATGACGAAGGCCGAGACGATCAGCGGCAGGCCGAGGTCGGCGAGCGAGTCCGAGAGCGCGCTGCCGATGCCGCTGTAGCGCAGCACGCCGCCGAACATCCCGCCCGCGCCGGTGATGAGGATGATCGCGCAGATCGGTCCGAGCGCGTCGTTGAGCAGGTCCTCCACCTCGGCGCGGGAGTGGTGGCGCACGGCCAGGGTGTACGTCGCGACGAGCAGCGCGATGAGCAGCGCCACGGGCGTCTGGCCGACGAACACCAGCGCGTCGACCAGCCCGCCCTCGGCGGCGATGGTCTCGTTGGCGCGCAGCGTGGTCAGCACCGTGTTGAGGCTGATCAGCACCAGGGGCAGGAGCAGGATCCCGAGCACGTGGGCGAACGCGGGGCGGTCGCCCTCATCGGGCGCGCGGCCACCGGTGAGGACCGAGTCGTCGATCGGGACGTGGATCTTGCCGAGCCAGCCCAGCGTGACGGCGTACACGCCGACGACCCACGCGACGACCGCGGCGACGACGCCGACGACCAGCGTCAGCCCGATGCTCGCGCCGATCTCGGTGGCGGCGGTGACCGGTCCGGGGTGCGGCGGGACGATCGCGTGCATCGCGGCGAAGGCACCGGCCGCCGGGAGGGCGTACAGGAGCACCGAGCCGCCGAAGCGCCTGGCGACCGAGAAGATGATCGGCAGGAAGACGACCAGGCCGGCGTCGAAGAAGATCGGCAGGCCGAACAGCAGCGCCGCGACCCCGAGCGCGAGGGGTGCGCGCTTCTCGCCGAACCGGTTGATGAGGGTGTCGGCGAGCACCTGGGCGCCGCCGGTCACCTCCAGGATGCGTCCGATCATGACGCCCAGCCCGACGAGCAGCGCGACGGCGCCGAGGGTCGAGCCGAATGCTCCGATCGCGACCATCGGCACGTCCACCACCGGGACGCCGGCGACGATGGCGGTGGCCATGCTGACGAGCACGAGCGCGACGAAGGCGTGCATCCGCAGGGCGATGATCAGCACGAGCAGCACGGCGACGGCGACGGCCGCGATCGCCAGGAGCGTGCCGGTGCCATGGACAGGGGTCATGGGATCCACGTGACGTACCTCCGAGCCGGGTTCCCCCTACCCTACGGTCGATCGTCCCGACCTCTGCAGTGGGGAAAGGACACGTCACGGTTCTCCACAGATCCCGTCAAGGCCCTGTCGGCGCGGCCGGTCCGCGGGTGATGGTCGGCACATGATCCTCTCGGGGCACCTCCACCACGACCGGCACAGCCGTACGGCTGCCGCCCGTCTGTCCGACCGGCTCGCCGACATCGACGCGCGGCGCCGGGTCGCCGAGCGCAGCGTCGACGCGCTCCTCGCCTCGTGGCAGGGCGGCGCGGCACTGCACCAGCAGTCGGGGTGGCAGGACTGGGACATGGCGGCCAACGACGTCATCGACTCGCTCTCGGCGCTCATCGGGGCGCTCGACCTCGCGCGCGAGGAACTGACCGACGCCCGGGCCCTCAGCCTGGCGCCGCGCCCACGATCCGGGACCTGATCTCGGTCTTCAGCACCTTGCCGACCTTCGAGCGCGGCAGGTCCGGCCACACGTGCACCTCCTTGGGCGCCTTCACCGACCCGATCCGCTGCTTGACGAAGGCACGCAGGGCGTCCGGGTCGACGCTCGCGCCCGGGTGCGGCTGCACGACGACCGCGACGCGCTCGCCCCACTTCTCGTCGGGCAGCCCGACCACGGCGCAGTCCCGGACGGACTCGTGGGCGAGGACGGCCTGCTCGACCTCGGTCGAGTACACGTTGAAGCCGCCGGTGATGATCATGTCCTTGGCCCGGTCGACGATGTGGAGGAATCCCTCCTCGTCGAGGAAGCCGATGTCACCCGTGTGCAGCCAGCCGTTGCGCAGCGTCCGTGCCGTCTCCTCCGGGTCCTTCCAGTAGCCGGCCATCACCAGTGACGACCGCGCGCAGATCTCCCCGCGCTCCCCCGGCGGCACCGGGCGGTCGTGCTCGTCGAGGATCGCCACCTGCACCAGCGGCGCCGGGCGCCCGGCGCTGGTCAGCCGCTCGGTGACCACCGAGCCGTCGGCGCGGAGGTGGTCGGCCGGCGGCATCATCGAGATCATCATCGGCGCCTCGGTCTGGCCGAAGAGCTGGGCCATCACCGGCCCGATCCTGGTGATCGCCTCCTCGAGGCGGGACGCCGACATCGGCGCCGCGCCGTACCAGAAGCACTGCAGGCTGCCCAGGTCCGTCGCGTCCAGGTCGGGGTGGCCCAGCACCATGTAGATCAGCGTCGGGGGCAGGAACGTGTGGGTCACCCGGTGGTCCTGCACGAGGCGCAGGAACCCGCCGACGTCGGGCGCGCGCATGATCACGACCTCGCCGCCCAGCGCCATCACCGGGAAGCACAGCACGCCGGCCGCGTGGGTGAGCGGGGCGAGCGCGAGGTAGACCGGCGGCCCGTCGAACGGGTAGCCCATCAGGGTCAGCGCCGTCATCGTCTCGAGGTTGGTCGGGGTGAGCATCACGCCCTTGGGCCGCCCGGTGGTGCCGCCCGTGCCGACGAGCATGGCGAGCTCGTCCGGGGCCGGCGCGGCGAGCCGCTCGGGCACCTCGACACCGGCGCCGCGGTCGAGGAGCTCGCGCCACGTGAGCGACCCCTCGTCGTCGCCGTCGAGGCAGACCCACGTGTGGACCCGGGGCAGGTCGTCGCGGATCGCGGCCACCAGCGGGGCGAAGCCGGACTGGTAGAGCACCACCTCGGTGTCGAACAGCTCGAGCAGCTCGCGGTTCTCCGCGGCCTCGTTGCGTGGGTTGACCGGGCACCACACGGCGCCGGCGCGGCTGATGCCGAAGACGCAGCTGAACGCGACCGGGTCGTTGGCCGAGAGGATCGCGACCCGGGCACCCTCACCGACACCGCTGCCGCGCAGGGCCGCCGCGACCTCGTGCGACAGCGCGACCACCTCGGCGTACGACCGCGTGCTGCCGTCGGTGGTCAGGCAGGGGCGGTCGACGCCCAGGCTGGCGCCCTTGTCGAGGTAGTCGTGCAGCCGCATCGGCTCCTCACATGCCCATGCCGCCGTCGACCGGGATCCCGGCGCCGTTGATGAAGCGCGAGGCGTCGGAGGCGAGGAACACCACCGCGTCGGCCATGTCGTCGACCTCGCCCAGGCGGCCGGACGGCGTCAGCTCGATCACGGCGCCGACGGCCTCCTCGGGGCTGCCGTAGAGCCCGAGCGAGGCCATGTCGTTGGCCAGACCGGCGCCCATCGCGGTCGGCACCAGGCCGGGGTAGATGCAGTTGACGCGTACGCCGTAGCCGAGCTTGCCGGACTCCATCGCCGCGACGCGGGTGAGGCGGTCGACCGCGGACTTCGTGCCGCTGTAGACGGCGATCGCGGGGAACGCGATGGTCGCGGCCACCGACGAGATGTTGATGATCGAGCCACCCCTGCCGGCCGCGCCGTCGGGGCGCATGGCGCGCAGGCCGTGCTTCAGGCCGAGGGTCGTGCCGAGGACGTTGACGTCGAGCATCGTGCGGATGTCGTCGACCTGCACCTCGGTGAGCAGGCTGGTGATCTCGACGCCGGCGTTGTTGACGAGGACGTCGAGGCCGCCGAGCTGGTCGACGCTGGCCTGCACCGCGGCCTCCCACCCGGCCTCGTCGGTGACGTCGAGGCGTACGAACCCGTGGCCGTCGCCGAGGCTCGCGGCGGTCTCGGCGCCCGCCTCGGCGATGTCCGCGATCATCACGCACGCTCCGGCGGCCGCCAGGGCGCGGGCCATGCCCTCGCCGAGGCCCTGGGCGCCTCCCGTCACGAGTGCGACACGTCCGGTCAGGTCGGCTGCGGTCATCGGGATCTCCTCGGGGCGCGGGACGGGTGATGGCGATCACACTGGCGCGCGGTCTTGACGACTGTCAAGAAAATCGTGCGGTGGTCCGTCCCACCCCGTGGCACGCGCGTAGGATGCCGCGCGTGCCGCCCGCCGCCCGCTCCGTCGCCGACCCCGCCGATCCCCCGGCGTCCGCCGCGTCCACGGCGTCCACGGCCTCACGGGCGAGCAAGCACGAGGACCGGCGCGTGCAGCTCGCCGAGTCGGCGCTGGCCACCCTCGGCAGCCTGGGCTACGCGCGTACGTCGCTGCGCGAGATCGCCCAGCGGTCGCCGTTCTCCCACGGGGTCGTGCACTACTACTTCTCCAGCAAGGAGGAGCTGATCACCTCCTGCGTGCGCCACTACAAGCGCACCTGCGTGACCCGGTACGACGAGATCGTGGCCTCGTCGACGACCGCCGACGAGCTGCGCACGCGCTTCGCCGCCAGGCTGGCCGGGACGATCCGCGAGGAGGGTCCGATGCACCAGCTCTGGTACGACCTGCGCAACCAGTCGATGTTCGAGCCCGCGCTGCGCGAGGTGGTCGTCGAGATCGACGGCCAGCTCGAGCAGATGATCTGGCGGGTGGTGTCGAGGTACGCCGAGCTCGCCGGGCGCGCGCCGGCCCTCGACCCCTCGACGACCTACGGGATGCTCGACGGCCTCTTCGCCCAGTCGCTGCTCGCCTGGGCGACCGGCCGGGACGACGCGCGCGAGGACGTGCTGGCCGTGCTGACCGAGCGGGTGGACACGCTGATGCCGTCGCTGCTGTCCTGAGGCGTTCTCCACAGATCGCGACCGGGGGCTGTCGCGGCACGGTCGCCCACGGGGACCATCGGAGCATGACCCCCTCGGGAACCGTCCACCTCGACCCGGCCGGCCACGCGGCCGCCACCGCTCGGCTCGACGACCGGCTGGAGGACCTCGCCGCCCGGCGCCGGGCGGCGGAGGCGTCCGTCGAGCGGCTGCTGGCGGCGTGGCGCGGAGAGGCCGCCGCGGCGTTCGGCTCGCAGTGGACGACGTGGAGCGCCGCAGCCGACTCGGTCGTCGACGCCCTGGGGGACGTGGTCACCGCGCTCGCAGGTGCGCGCAGCGATCTTGTGTCGACCGACACCGCCGTCTCGCACCACCCGCGCGACCTGGCCGTACGCCTCCAGGGACGGCTGGGATGACCGCCTTCGACGTCGACCTCGCCGAGCTGCGGGGCGCCGTCGCCGAGCTGGTGGCCTGCCAGCGCGACCTCCTCGCGCTCGCCGGCGACATCGACGACGCGCAGGCGCAGGTCCAGCAGGACTGGCTCGGCCTGGCGGGCGCGGCGCAGGACGCGGCGTACGGGACGTGGCGCGACCAGTGCGCCGAGATGGTGACGGCGCTGGCCGCGATGCGGGCGGTCGTGGCCGCCGCCGACGCGCACTACACGACCGCGGTCGAGGCCAACCTCGCGCTGTGGCGCCAGGTCAGCGCGTGACGGCGACCCTGCCGGGTCGCACGACGGTGGCGTAGGCGCCGAACATCGGCTCCCCGGCCCGGTTGACCGGGCGGTCGCGCGCCAGCGCCGTCAACAGCCGGAGGTCCTTGTCCCCGGTCGCCGGGTGGTGGTCGACCACGGCGCACCTCGGGACCGGACCCCCGATCCGCACGACCGCCTCCCCGACGGCGCGCTCCTCCCCCGCCCACGAGTCCTCGACCCAGGGCTCGTCGGTCTCGACGACGAAGGTCGCCCGGAAGCGTGCGGACTGGTGCGCCACCTCCTCGTGCCCGACCAGGTCGGCGAGCGCGCGCAGGGACGCTGTGCCCACGAGGGTGATCGGGTCGGCGAACACCACACCGCCACGTGGGGCGGCCGCGAGGCGTACGGGCCTGCCGAGCCACCCGGACGCCAGCTCGGCGTGCGGGCCGTCGGTCAGTGCGAGCCGGACCGGGCGACCCCAGTAGTCGCACGTGACCGCCTCGCCGCCCGGCTCGGCGGGCGCCGCCACGGTCTCGCCGGTCGGCAGGACCAGCTCGAGCTCGCTCCCGCGCGTCCGTGCGACGACCCCGATCAGCGACGGGTGCTGCACGGTCCTCAGCACCCGGGCCCCGTCGACGTCGACCAGGCACCACGCCCGGTCACCGACCGCGCCCTGCTCGTCGAGGACGACCTCGTCGAGGGCGAGGTGCCGCATCCCCTTGACCGGCGCGAACCCGGCCCGGCGCACGACGAGGCTGGGAGGCATGGCTCGATCGTTCCACGGTCCGCGCCCGCACACGCCCGTCCACCCGCCACACTGTCGGGGTGGCCCGCTCCTCGACCCGCCTGACCCTCGTGGTCACCGCTGCGATGATCGCGGCGGTCGTGGCGTGGCACCCCGCCGAGCAGCTGGAGACGGCCCGGCGCGCGATCGGGCTCGACCCCGAGCGGCTGCTGCCCGCACCCGACGTCGTCCGGGCCGGAGGGGCGTACGCCTTCGCGATGACGCAGCCCACCAGCGACGCCCCCGTCGGGTGGGACCCGTGCGAGGAGATCCGCTACCGCGTGAACCCGGCCGGCGAGCCGCCCG
>JAESGW010000493.1_pt1 | contig 35314 bp, 36 predicted proteins | sample 9269791 | NCBI WGS metagenome assembly JAESGW01 (sample SAMN16773120, study PRJNA677053) | algae metagenome | isolation source: Aphanocapsa lilacina HA4352-LM1 and co-occurring heterotrophs from near cave... | place: USA: Maniniholo cave, near Haena, Kauai, HI | collected 2009-07-28
CGCACCATTCCGCAATTCCCGATGATCAACGCGCGCTACGATGACGAGGCGGGCGTGGTAACCCGCCATGGCCGCGTCCATCTTGGCATGGCGACGCAAACCGACGCCGGGCTGATGGTCCCCGTCATCCGCGACGCGCAGGACATGAATGTCTGGCAGCTGGCGAGCGAGATCGGCCGCCTCGCCGAGGCCGCGCGCACCGGCAAGGCGAAGTCGGAGGAACTCAGCGGCTCGACCCTGACCGTCACGTCACTGGGTCCGCTCGGCGGCATCGCCACCACGCCGGTGATCAACCGGCCAGAGGTCGCGATCATCGGCCCCAACAAGATCGTCGAGCGCCCTGTATTCGACGGCGACGACATCCGCCGCGCCAAGCTGATGAACCTGTCGATCAGCTGCGACCACCGCGTCGTCGATGGCTGGGACGCGGCAAGCTATGTCCAGGCATTGAAGAAGCTGGTCGAAACCCCGGTGCTGCTGTTCGCGGATTGAGACAATAATAGCCCTCTCCCGCTTGCGGGAGTGGGCTAGTAGCTCACGCGCTCGGCCGCCGCCCGATCCCGCGCCGGGCGTTCATCCAGCTGACCAGATCGGCCAGCGGAACGGTGCCGATAAAGGCCAGCCCGGCATTGTCGCCCACCTGCCAGCGGACGATCGCGTTGACCGGCCTCAGCCCGCTGACCACCAGCACCGCCTCGTCGCCCACCGCCAGCGTCTCCTGCACGCGGATCTTGGCGCCGCCCTGCGAGAGGTCGCGCAGCTCGACCGGCCAGTCCTTGTCACCGATGCGCAGCCGTGCACGGCTGTGCATCTCGAGCCGCGGCGCGCGGGGCAGACGGCCATCGGGGCCGCGATCATTGCGCAGGATTTCCAGCGCGTCGACCGGTTCGGCGAAGGTCACGCCGACGCTCTCGTCGCGCGTCCAGGCGATCTTGCCGCTGATCACGCAATCGGATTTGAGCTCGACCGTCACGTCATCGCCCACCTGGTGATCGGCGAACACGCGCAGCATCAGCCCGCCATGCGAGATATTGCGGATCAGGCAGAGCTCCTGCTCGCCATTGCTCGTGATCTTGCCCACGCGCAGCGTCGTCATCAGCCGAAAGTCGGAACGACGATCGGAATCGGGCTCGGGCTCGGCCGAACCGGCTTGGGCGTCATGCGCTAAGCAGGCCATGGGTGATTGCTCCTCCAATCAACTCAATCGGATGAGGCCCTCCGACCGCATCCCCCACAGTCTCCCACTTGCATGAGAGTGGTTAAAATTTCGCAAATTCGGGCGCTGTCCTATAGAATATGTTCCTGATATGTTCAGGATCATGCGCCAGCCAATTCCTTCTTCCGCCACGCCCGATGCTCGCCCGTCGGAGGTTGTCCGGGCCGAACAGTTTCTGCGCCAGTATATGAACAAGCTGAAGTTCGAAGCCGAAAAGCACGGAAGTTCACCGGAAAATAATTCAACCGATCGGTTGAATGAAAATCATGTTGCAGCTATATCCAACCATATGGTTGAACGACTCGACGCTACCTTTCACGCGCTCGCCGATCCCACCCGGCGGGCGATGCTCGTCAGCCTCGCGGTTGGCGAGCGTTCGATCGGCGAACTTGCGGCGCCTCATGCGATGAGCTTCGCCGGCGCGGCCAAGCACGTTCAGGCCCTGGAGCGCGCCGGGCTGGTCGAACGGCGCAAGGCCGGGCGGCAGCAGCTCTGCCGGCTGAAGGCCGCGCCGCTCAAGGAGGCCAACGCCTGGCTGCGCCAATGGGATCAGTTCTGGAACACGCGGCTCGACGTGCTCGAAGCGATCATCAACGCGGAGAAGGAGAAGACGCGGTGAGCTATGTCGATGGTTTCGTGCTGGCGGTGCCGACGGCGAATCGCGAGCGATTCCGCGCCATGGCGGCGCGCGTGGCGGATATCTTCATCGAACACGGTGCGCTGCGCGTGGTCGAGAACTGGGCGGACGACGTGCCCACCGGCAAGGAGACCTGGTTCGCCCGCGCCGTGAACCTCAAGGAAGGCGAGGTGGTCTGCTTCTCCTGGGTCGAATGGCCGTCGAAGGAGGCGCGCGACGCGGGCAACGAAAAGATCGCCGCCGATCCGCGATTGGCGCCCCACGCCGACGACGCCGACGTCATGGATCCGAAACGCATGATCTTCGGCGGTTTCGTGCCGATCGTCGATCAGCGCGCGGAAACCGCGGAGCTGGCATGATGACCACGATGACCCCCTTCCTGATGTTCCAGGGCGGAAAGGGCGAGGCTGCGCTCGATTTCTACGTCGCGACCGTGCCGGGCAGCCGCATCGTGTCGATCGAGCGTTTCGACGCCGACGGACCTGGCCCCGAGGGCACAGTGAAGCGCGCATTGGTCGAGATCGCCGGGCAGAAGGTGATGGCGCATGACAGCTTCGTCACCCACGGCTTCGATTTCACGCCGTCCTTCTCCTTCTTCGTCGATTGCGCCGACGCGGAAGAGATCGAGCGGCTGTTCGCCACGCTGTCGGAGGGTGGCGCGGTGCTGATGCCGCTCGACAATTACGGCTGGAGCGACAGGTTCGGCTGGGTAAGCGACCGCTTCGGCGTATCCTGGCAGCTCAGCTTCGCATGACCGCGCCGATCATCCTCTCGATAACACGCGAGTTCGCAGCGACGCCCGAACGCGTGTTCGACGCCTGGCTCGATCCGGCGCAGGCCAGCCGCTTCCTCTTCGCCACCGAAGGCGGCGAGATAATCGCGTGCGACATCGACGCCCGTGTCGGCGGATCGGCGCGCATCGTCGATCGGCGCGCGGGCGGCGATGCGGTCCACCGGCTGCGCTACGAGGCGATAGAACGGCCGCATCTGCTGGTGTTCCTCTTCGCAGCCGATCCGGCGGAGGAGGGCGAATGGACCCGCGTCAGCATCGCCATCGCGCCGTCCGCCACCGGCTGCACGCTGGCGCTCACCCACGAAATGGACCCGCAATGGGCGGATTACGAGGCGCAGACGCGCCAGGGCTGGACGATGATCCTCGCCGGCCTCGCCCGTATCATCATGGAGAAGGCCGATGCTTGATACCGCAAAGGACAAGGTGACCGAACACGAACTGCGCTTCGAACGGCTGCTCGAAGCGCCCGTCGCGACGGTGTGGCAATATCTCGTCGATCCCGAGCTGCGCGGCCGCTGGTTCATGGGCGGCACGATCGACCAGCGTCCCGGCGGCGAGATGCAGCTGATCATGGCGCACGACAATCTGTCGGACAACGACGTGCCGACGCCGGAGAAATACGCGCCCTATATCGGCAAGAGCTGGACCGAGCGCATCGTCGACATCAAGCCGCCGCACCTGCTTGTCATCACCTGGGACGATGGCACGTCCGGCGAGGTTACGATCGAGCTGAGCGACATCGGCGAACGCACCCGGCTGGTGCTCACCCATCGCGGCATCCCCAACCGCGACGGCGCGATCAGCTTCGGCGCCGGCTGGCACTCGCACCTCGCGACGCTGGAGAAGCGTCTGCGCGGCGAGAGCGTGCCCGATTTCTGGGCGCTCCACGCCGAAAGCGAAAAGGCGATCGCGAAGGCGCTGAGCAGCTAATTCCGTTCGTCTCGAGCAGCGGCGCAGCCGCGTATCGAAGGACCGTCCTTCTTTGGCGACACCGAAGAAGGACGGTGCTTCGACAGGCTCAGCACAAACGGGGAAGGGGGCTCAAATAATCTCGAACAACCCTGCCGCGCCCATGCCGCCCGCGGTGCACATCGACACCACGACATAACGCACACCGCGCCTTTTGCCCTCGATCAGCGCGTGGCCCACCAGCCGCGATCCGGTCATCCCGAACGGATGCCCGACCGCGATCGCGCCGCCATCGACATTATATTTGTCGGGATCGATGCCCAGGTGATCGCGGCAATAGAGGCACTGGCTGGCGAACGCCTCGTTCAGCTCCCACAAGCCGATATCGGCCACCGAGAGCCCCGCGCGGTCGAGCAGCTTGGGGATGGCGAACACGGGTCCGATGCCCATCTCCTCGGGCGCGCAGCCCGCCGCCTGGAAGCCGCGATAGACGCCCAGTATCTCCTTGCCCTCGGCCCTGGCGATGTCGAAATCCATGACGATCTGCGCCGCCGCGCCGTCGGACAGCTGGCTGGCATTGCCCGCGGTGATGTGATGCCCTTCGGTGATCACCTGGCCGCCCTTCCACACCGGCTTCAGTCCAGCGAGCCCGTCGGCGGTGGTCCCGTCGCGCAGCCCTTCGTCGCGGGTGACGGTGACATCCTCGGTGCCTGTCACGTCGCCCGCCTTGTCCATCAGATTCTTGGTCACGGTTACGGCCGCGATCTCCGCATCGAACCGCCCCGCCGCCTGCGCCGCGACCGCGCGCTGCTGGCTCGTCGCGGCGAAGGCGTCCTGCGCCGCGCGGCTGATGCCGTATCGTTCGGCGACGATCTCGGCGGTCTCGATCATCGCCATGTATGCGTGTGGTTCCTTCTCCAGCACGCTCTGGTTGGCGAAGCGCGGGGCGTCTCTGGTCACCGTCAGGCTGATCGATTCCATGCCGCCGGCCAGCGCGATATCGATGTCGCCCGACATGATCGACCGCGCGGCGAGCGCCATCGCCGTCAACCCCGATCCGCATTTCCGGTCGAGCGTGAAGGCCGGAACCGACTGCGGCAGCCCGCCCGCGAACACCGCCATGCGCCCGGCATTGCCGCCTTGCGTGCCATATTGCCCGCCGACGCCCCAGAAAATGTCGTCGATCCGCGCTGGATCGATCCCCGCGCGCTCGATCGCGGCATTCATCACATGCCCGGCGAGCACCGGCGCCTCGGTCGCGTTGAAATAGCCGCGATAGGCCTTGCCGATGCCGGTGCGGGCGGTGGACACGATGGCGGCTTGCCGCATTCCGATTCTCCGTCTATTTTCGTAAACGCGGTATGGAGAAGCGAGCAGATCGTCGCAACCGCAAGTTTGGAGAGACGCGTGGAGCATTTCGACGTCATCATCGTCGGCGCAGGGCTGTCGGGAATCGGCGCGGCGCATCACCTGCAGCTGGAAAGCCCGGGCAAGACCTACGCGATCCTCGAAGGCCGCGCCGATATCGGCGGCACCTGGGATCTGTTCCGCTATCCGGGCATCCGGTCTGATTCGGACATGTTCACCCTTGGCTACTCATTCCGTCCGTGGACCGAGGCGAAGGCGATCGCCGACGGTCCGTCGATCCTGAAATACGTCAAGGCGGCGGCGAAGGATGGCGATATCGACCGGCATATCCGCTTCAGGCACAAGGTGCAGGGCGCCAGCTGGGACAGCGAGACCGCGACATGGACGGTCACCGCCACCAACGACGGCGCACCGGCCACGCTGACCTGCAACTTCCTCTTCATGTGCACCGGCTATTACAACTACGATGCCGGCTACACGCCCGAATTCGCCGGACGCGAGGATTTCGGCGGCACCATCGTCCACCCGCAATTCTGGCCTGAAAACCTCGATTATGCGGGCAAGAAAGTGGTGGTGATCGGCTCAGGCGCAACCGCCGTCACGCTGGTGCCCGAAATGGCCAAGGACGTGGCCAAGGTGACGATGCTCCAGCGATCGCCCACCTATATCGTGTCGCGCCCCGGCGAGGACGCGCTGGCCAACCGGCTGCGGCGAATGCTCCCCGCCAAGCTCGCTTATGGCATCATCCGCTGGCGCAACGTCGCGTTCCAGCTGTTCTTCTTCAATCTCGCGCGCAAGCGGCCGGCCAGGATGAAGGAGCGGCTGCTGGGCATGGTGCGCGAGGCGCTGCCCGGCCATGATATCGAGACGCATTTCACCCCGCGTTACAATCCCTGGGACCAGCGCCTTTGCCTGATCCCCGATGGGGACTTGTTCGAGGCGCTGAAATCGGGCCGCGCGGACGTGGTGACCGACCATATCGACCGTTTCGTGCCCGAAGGCATCAAGCTCAAATCGGGCGAAACCTTGCCTGCAGACATCATCGTCACGGCGACCGGGCTCGACATGAAGCTGCTCCACGGCGTGACGCTCACCGTCGATGGCGAGCATATCGATCCCGGCCAGCAGCTCCAATATAAGGGCATGATGTATTCGGGCGTGCCCAACCTCGCCTCGTTCTTCGGCTACACCAATGCCAGCTGGACGCTGAAGGCGGATCTGACCGCGCATTATGTCTGCCGCCTGCTCAATCACATGGACCGGACCGGCACGAGGATCGCGACGCCGATCCTCGACGATCCGACCGTGACCGAGGAACCCTTTCTCGATTTCACCTCGGGCTATGTCCAGCGCGCCTTGGGGCATCTGCCCAAGCAGGGATCGAAGGCCCCGTGGAAGGTCCACCAGAATTACGCCAAGGACACCATCGCCCTCAAATTCGGCAAGGTGGTGGACGGCACGATGCGCTTCACCAAGCCTGGCCCGGTCGCGCGCACGCGCGAACCGATGCTGGAGGCGGCGGAGTAGCCTAGACCGCGAACAGGTCGCGGTGCCCCTCCAGCCCGAGCAGATACTCCTTGGCGGGAAGTCCGCCACCGAAGCCGGTGAGCGATCCGTCGCTGCCGATCACCCGGTGGCAGGGTGCGATGATCGACAGCGGATTCTGGCCATTGGCCGCGCCCACCGCGCGAAACGCCGTCGGGCGTCCGACCTGCCGCGCGATCTCTCCATAGCTGCGCGTCTCGCCGAACGGGATCGTCAGCAGCGCGTTCCACACCGCCTTCTGGAAATCGGTCCCGACCATATCGAGCGGCACCGAAAAGCTGGTCCGCTCACCGGCGAAATACTCGCCCAGCTCGCGTTCGGCGTGGAGCAATATGGGGTGGTCCGGCGCCTCTTCGAGATCGGCCAGCCGTACCCGGCCGGGCCTGTCGTCGTGCCAGATGATGGCGGCCAGCCCCTTGTCGCTCGCGACGAGCTTCAATGGGCCAACCGGCGATGCGATTGTCTTGGTGAATTGGGTCATGTCAGGTCTCCTCGAATATCACGATCCGTATCTAGGACACCATCAGATCTCCCGCTCCCCGCATCTTGCGGCCAAAGCGAAATGGCGCGCTTGAGACGAGTATCGAACGCCATCCCGGCCGATAGCCGGATCGGCCGTGCCACAAGCACGGTGAGCCCCTCCGCCGTGCGCATGATCTTGGACCCGAGAGCTGCTTTATGAGCTATCCTTGAAAAAAGACGCGATCTGTGAGTCAGCGTTCTGAGGGGAGATGGGCATGCCTGTTTCGGACCGTTTCAGCGTGCGAGCGGGGCTGTTGCTCGGCGGGGCGATAATTCCGGCGCCGGCACTGGCGCAGACTGTTCAGGGCGACGTGCCGCCCGCCGAACAGGCGGCGGGCTCCGCCCAGACGCCGCAGCCTGCCCAGACGCAGCCCGCCCAAACACCGCAGGCCGACGAAGCTGACGACAATCGGGATATCATCGTCACGGGACAGACCTCGCGCGATCGCCCGCTGATAACGTCTTCCGCCGACATCACCTATGCGACCCGGGAGGCGATCGACCGTAAGGCGCCGCGCTCCACCGCGGACATGCTCGAGCTGGTGCCCGGCATCTTCGTCGAGGGCACTGCGGGTGCACTGTCCAACAATTATTCGGTCCGCGGGCTTCAGGGCGGCGGGCAGCGCTTCGTCCAGCTCGAAGAGGACGGGATGCCGATCCTGTATCAGGGCGGCGGCGCCGATTTCTTCTTTTCGCAGGACCTCACCATCGACCGGCTCGAGGCGGTCAAGGGCGGATCGTCGGGTGTGCTGACCGTCAATGGCGCGGGCGCGACGATCAACTTCATCTCGAAGCGGCCCAGCTTCGACGAACCGGAGGCGATGGCGCGCGCCACCGCTTACAATTACGGGCTGAAGCGCGCCGATCTCTATTATTCGGCGCCGATCACCAACAATCTGGCGTTCAGCGTCGGCGGCTATTTCGAGAGCAGCCCCGGGGTGCGCAAGAACCCGTTCGATTATGAAGGCTACCGCGTCAAGGCGATGCTGGAATATCGCTTCGACGGCGGCGGCTCCGTGCGGCTCACCGGCAAGATCGGCGATCTGAAGACCGCTTATTACGCCGGGCAACCCTATAGCTACAGCGACGGCGAGCCGGGCAGCGTCCCCGGGCTCGACACCCAGTTCGACAATATCGGCGGCGACGCCTTCGCCCGCATCTCCGTGCCGGTCTCGACCTTCGTCGAGGCCGATGGATTCCGCGACTTCCGCTTCAGTGAAGGGGTGCGCGCCAAGACCAAGCAGCTGCGCCTGGATTTCGAGAAGCCGGTGACCGACGGGCTCGAGCTTTTCGTACGGACCCGTTACCTCGATTTCAGCTATGATTTCAACGGGCTCTTTCCCGGATCGGGCTCCGGCAATGCCGGGCTCACCAGCGCGATCGACTATCTGACGCCGGGCGCCTCGCCGCTCGATGGCATCAGGGTCAACGATGTCGGCTTCCTCGACAGGGGGCTCGCCGCCTTCCCCGGCACGGCACGTTTCGGCATCAAGAACCTGCGCACGGGTGTTGTCATTGGATCGAACCAGACCGACGAGCTGAACGCGCTGAACGGCAATGGCTTCCTGCAGCAGACCGTGCTCAATCACGACTATCTCGAGGGCCATGATTTCGGCGTCAATGCCGGCTTCCGCTGGGAGTTGGAGAGCGGCGAGTTCAAGAATTCGCTGACCGCAGGCGTGATGTATTACGACGTCCATCGCGCGCAGAACCAGTCGGCGACCGCCACCGCGATCAACGACGTCCGCAACAACAGCGACCTTTATGACATCGTCGCGCTCGACGCGAACAACAATGTCATCGGTACGCTCAGCGACAACGGCCTCGTCTCCTACGGCGATTGGGGCGTCGGCATCCGCGAGCGCGACGACAAGTCGATGTCAGTATATATCAACAACGAGCTGTCGATCAGCGATACCCTGCACATCGACGCGGGCGTCCGCTGGGAGAGCGACGAGGCGCGGTTCCATGACGGCAACGCCGCCGCGATCAACCAGCCGGTGCCGCCCGGCACGGTGGGCGTCATTCCGACGGTCGGTTCGACATGGGACGGTACCTTCACCACCACGCGCCGCACCCGGGAGAAGATCGCCTGGACGGTCGGCGCCAACTATCTCATCACGCCCAACCTTTCGGTCTATGGCCGCTATGCCCGCGGTTTCCAGACCAACAACACCGATCCGATCACCGAGATCGAGCTTTACGAGGCCGGTGTCCGCTACCAGCTCGGCCGCTTCTTCAACGCATCGGCGACGATATTCCGCACCAACTTCAACGATCAGTTCTACAATTTCATCGATCCGTCCGATCCCACCCAGCAGACGAGCTTTCTCGCCGATCTCAGCACCAAGGGCATCGAGATCGACGCAGTGGTGCGGCCGGTCGACTGGTTCTCGGTCAACTTCGCCGGCGTGTTCCAGGATCCCAAGCTCAACAACCTCAGGCTGAACGGCGTGCCCCAGCCGACCTTTGACGGCAACCGGCCCGAACGGACCCCAGCGACGCTCTACACGATCACCCCGACCGTCGATCTGCCGGGTGGGCTGGGGCAGGTTTACGGCCGGTACAAATATATCGGCAAGATCTTCGCGGACTCGGGCAATGGCGTGGCCCTGCCGGGCTACGGTGTGACCGGCGTCGGCATCAGCCTCAATCTCACCAGTCAGCTGCAGGTGAGCTTCGACGCCGACAATATCTTCGACGTGGTCGGGCTGACCGAGGGCAATCCGCGCCAGGGGCAGACGCAAAATGCCGAATCAGGCTTTTTCTACGCGCGCGGTATCGTTGGCCCGACCTTCGGCGGTTCGGTGACGTTGAAATTTTGATGGCGGCGCGGCTGGGACGGGGACGGCTGGCACGGGGACTGGCCGCGGGGATATGCCTGATGGCCGCCGCGCCCGCACCGGTGCAGCGCGAGCCCGAGCTGCACTACCAGATCACCGAGGGGCAGAACCTCAACGCCTTCGTCCGCGACGGCAAGGTCGCCGCGCACATGTTGCTGCGTTCGGGCGCCGACCCGCGCATCCTGGTCGCCTTTCCGGCGGGGAACAGCGGAGTGGGGCTGTGGTTCGATCGCGTCGCGGCGCCGGCGCGCTGGCAACTGGAAGCCGCGCCGCAGCCGGTCACGCTGGCGGACGGACGTGGCCGCCCGCTCTACGGCATCCGCGCTGTCGTGACCGTCGCTGCGACCCGGCTGGCGATAAAGCAGGCGGTGCTGTCCAATATCCGTTTCCTGCGCGATTATCAGGCGGTCGGCAAATCCCCGGCGGAAGTCGCGGCGCCGATGCGGGTGGAAGGAAACAGGATCCTCTATGCGCGCGACCGGATCGATGGCGCGCCGGGCTATCGGCTGGATCTGCGGGTGATCGACGGTCGCATCGACAAGGGAGCGATCGTCGCCGGCCCTAGCGGACGCATCCGGCTGGAGATCACCGCCGCCAGCGGCGACACGCCGTTGACCGGGCTGACCCTGCCGGAACTGCTCAACGAACGCGCCGCCGCCGATCCCGCCGCACGCAACGCGCTGCATTTCCTGAGCTACCGCGAGAAATTTCTCGCCGGCTCATGGCGCTTCGATACCTATTTCGGGCGTGACACGCTGATGTCGGTGCGGCTGCTGATGCCCGCGCTCCGGCCGGCGGCGATCGAGGCCGGGCTCGGTTCGGTGCTGGCGCGGCTCAACGCGGCGGGCGAGGTCGCGCATGAGGAAGGCTTGTCCGAATTCGCGATATTGGACCGACGGCAGCATGGCGGCAGCGGCGACGCGGCGACGCTCGACTATGCGATGATCGACGACGATTTCATGCTCGCGCCCGTGACGGCGAGCTATCTGCTCGACCATGCCGCACCGGACGCCGCGCAAGCCTTCCTCGCGCGCGATATCGCGAGCGAGACGACGCCCGGTGCGGCGGAGCCTGCCGGAGCGGCGCTGATGCGCAACCTGCGTTTCGTGCTCGCCCAAGCACAGCCCTTCACCAGCGCGCCCGGTGCAACCCGCCTCGTTGCGCTCAAATCCGGCCGGATGACCGGCCAGTGGCGCGACAGCGAGGAGGGGATCGGCCGGGGGCGCTATGCCTATGACGTCAATGCCGTGCTCGTACCCGCAGCGCTTGACGCGGCCGATCGCCTGTTCCGCGCGGGTCTGCTCGGCCCGTATCTGACGGCGGCGGACCGGACCGCGCTGGGACAGGCCCGGGCAATGGCGACGTTGTGGCGCACGCGCGCGCCCCAGCTGTTCCACGTCTCGGTGCCCGTCGCCAAGGCCGGACCGATGGTCCGGGCCTATGCGGCCAGCCTCGGCGTGCCCGCTGGCCCCGCGATCGACGCGCTCGGCGCCGCGCCACTCACCTTCCATGCCATCTCGCTCGACGCGGAGGGCGCGCCGGTGCCGATCCTCAACTCGGACGAGGGTTTCGCGCTGCTCTTCGGCGATCCGTCACCAGCCGATCTCGATACCTATGTGGGCGGGATCATGCGTCCTTTCCCGGCGGGGCTGATGACCGATATCGGCCTGCTCGTCGCCAATCCGGCGCTGGCCGGGAGCGAGGTGCAGGCGCGCTTCACCGCCGCGGCCTATCACGGCACCGTCGTCTGGTCGTGGCAGCAGGCGCTGCTCGCCGCCGGGATCGAGCGCCAGCTCGCCCGGCGCGATTTGCCGGCGGAGACCCGCAGCCGGCTCCAGCAGGCGCAGACGGCGCTGTGGCGCGCCATCTCCGCGACCCGCGCCCTGCAGAGCTCGGAACTATGGTCCTGGGCATATGAAGGCGGCCGCTACCGGGTGGTGCCGTTCGGTGCAGGCCGGCAGGATGTCGATGAATCGAACGCGGCGCAGCTCTGGAGCACCGTATATCTGGCCGTGCAGCCGCCCGCCGCTACACGGCGGACAGGAAAGCGGTGACCGTCAGCCGGCCGCGCGCCGGATCGTCGGTCAGAACTGTGTCCGGGCCGATCGCGCCGCTGTGGAGCATGGCGCTGCGATAGAGCAGCGCGCGATTATAGCGCCCCTCGACCAATGCGATGCGCTCGAACAGCGGTGTGCTGTCGGCGACATAGGCAGGTGCGGTGCCGTGGAGGTGCAGTTCGGCGCCCAGCCGCTCGAAATAGGCTGGCGCGCGTGTCTCGTCGATCGTTTCGAACCCGGTCGCGCGGTGGCGGAAGAAGGCGGTGCCGTCTCCGCTCTCGGGCACGAGATAATGGACCAGCGCGATCCGCCCCGGCGCCACCGCATCGACATGGGGTAGCCGCTGCTGCACCGACAGCGCCTCGGGCGGCGTGGCGACGATCGAGAAGCTCGCATCGAGCAGATCGGCCCGCGCGATGCCGAACACCTCGCGCAGCACCATCGCAAGTATTGGCTGGACGGCAGGAAGATAATCCGGCGGCAGCGGCGCGCGCAACCCCGGATAGTGGCGGCGGGCCGGGCCAAAGCCGCTTGCCCGCGCCGCCGCGCGTAATGCGTCGGGATCTGGCGCCAGGCCATCGACGATCGCGATCGCCTGCTGTTCGCGGCCGATCCGCCGCGCGACGATTGCGGGCGCAGTCATGCGCCGATCGCCCCTCCCTGGATCCGCTCCAGCGCCTCGTCATGCCGCGGCAGCGTGGTTGCCGCGCGGGCAATGAGATGGGCGACCTGCTCCAGCTGCCTGCGGTTGACGGCGGGGTCCACAGTGTCGGCGAGCGGATTATAGTCCTCCGCCAATATGCCCTGGCCGTTGAGCACGGCGAGCCAGCTCGCCTCGCGGAACAGCTCGTCGCTGCCCAGCATCACCCGGCCGGAACGCCGATACTGTGCCTCGCGCTCGACCAGCGTGTCGGGCAGGGTCATGTGCCGGCATTGTGTCCAGAGCGGCTCCGGCTTGTCCTGGGTGGCGTGGTAGTGGAGCACCAGAAAGTCGCGGATATTGTCCATGTCGGCGGCGAACAGCGCGTCGAAGCGACGCGCAAGCGCGGGATCGCAGTCGCGATCGGGGAACAATGTGAGCAGCTTGGCGATACCGCTCTGGATCAGATGGATGCTCGTCGATTCCAGCGGCTCGAGAAAGCCCGAGGAGAGCCCGATCGCGACGACATTGCCGATCCAGGCGCGGCGCCGGCGGCCAGCGGTGAAGCGCAGGAAACGCGGCTCGGCCAGCGCCTCGCCGTCGAGATTGGCGAGCAGGGTCGCAGCCGCCTCGTCGTCGCTAACGAACTGGCTGGCATAGACATAGCCGTTGCCGGTGCGGTGCTGGAGCGGGATACGCCACTGCCATCCGGCGGGCCGTGCGGTGGCGCGGGTATGCGGCGTGGTCGCCGCCACGCGGGCGCATGGGACAGCGACGGCGCGGTCACAGGGAAGCCAGTGCGACCAATCGTCATAGCCCGCCTGCATCACCCCTTCGATGAGCAGCGCGCGGAAGCCCGAGCAGTCGATGAACAGCCCGCCCTCCAGCCGCTCGCCGCGCTCGGTGACGAGCGCGGTGACGAAGCCAGTCTCCGGGTGCCGCTCGACCTGCCCGAGCTTGCCCTCGATCCGCGTCACGCCGTTCGCCTCGGCGAGCGTGCGCAGGTGGCGGGCATAGAGGCTCGCATCGAAATGATAGGCATAGCCCAGCGTCGAGAGGATCGAGCGCGCATCGTTCGCCGGCTTGGCGAAGCAGCCTTCGCGCGCGAGCACGGTCGCCATCGAAAAGGCCGACAGCGGCAGGTCCAGGCCCTCGGCCTGCGCCTTCAGCCAGCGATGATGGAATGAAACCCCGGGCAGCGGGATGCCATATTGGCCGAAGGGGTGGAAATAGCGGTGGCCGGGCCGCGCCCAGTCGACGAACTCGATCCCCAGCTTGAACGTGGCCTTGGTCGCCTGAAGAAAGGCAGGCTCGTCCAGCCCGGCGAGTTCGTTGAACCAGTGAATCGTCGGGATCGTCGCTTCACCGACGCCTACGGTGCCGATTTCCTCCGATTCCAGCAGCGTGATCGAAAGCCGCTTCCCGAAAGTCCGGGACAGTGCGGCTGCGGCCATCCAGCCGGCGGTACCGCCCCCCAGGATGACCACATGGTCGATCCGCCCCGCCGCGATCCCGATGCGCTCCACCCGGCTCTCCTACGCCCGTCGTCGTCCCGCTCGTTCGTCCGACAAGGACAGAATGGCGTTACAGGCAATGGTCGACTCCGATCGACCAGAACCGTCTGCCCCCGCTTACTAAACGCATTCCTGCAGGAATGCCCGTTTTGCGGCTCAATTTTCCCAACTGAGGCATTACGACCGGCTCGTACGCATCGTTCAGGGGCGATCCGACAGCGCGCTGCCCTGTTCCGGCGCGGATGGCGGACACGCTACGGAGCAGCTCGCGACCACCGACCCAGGGATGAGGGCGGAACGACGACCCCTGGATAAGCAAAGGCGCGCGTGGATAAGCAAAGGCGCGCGCGAAACAGCCTTGTTATCAAGGAACATCCTGGGCGGCCCCATCGTTGGCCGATGGGAGTTTGTGCTTTTACGAGCGCTTCTCGCTATCAGCCCGTTGGCCAAACTCCCCTGCAAAGCGTCGCTGCTCGAGTGCCGTTTGCGTTCAAACCACGGCAATTAGCGCGGTGGGACATGAGGAGATGACTATGAGGATAAGCACGATACTGGCTACGCTTGGTGCGTTCACGCTCGCGGCAGCGCCGGTTGCGGCCAATGCGGCTGACGCCGGCAGGCTCTCGCTTGCCGGATCGGCTGCTGCGGCGCAATCAGAAGCGGACACTGGTCCCGATCGCAGCTGGATTGCCCTTGGAGTGCTGGGCGCCGTAGCGGCCGCGACAGGGTTAGCCATCGTTCTCACCGATGGCGATGACGAGGAACAGCCTACCAGCCCGTGAATGGGTGGCTTGGGCCAAAGTGAGCCGGGCCGGGGTTTCCCCCGGCCCGTCGACACAGGTCCAATCGTGTTTCAGGCGCTCGCGCTCGAAATGCCGCCATCACTAGAGGCGAACGCGCACGCCTAGCGAGAAGACGCGCTCGAGATACTTCACCTGGCGTGGAAACATGTCACCCGCGACATTATAGGCGCGATGGCGCCGCACCGGTTCGCCCAGGATGTTCGACACGTTGAATGCGATGGTGACGTTCTCGCGCGGATTGACCGACGCGGAGAAGTCCAGCACGCCGCGCCCGTCCTCGATGATCGGCAGGAAGGGGCCCTGGTTGGGTAGGGCGAAGTCGCGCACGCGATTATAACTGTCGACGAAGCTCGTCTGGTAATTATAGGCGAGGCGCGCCGAGAATTGCGGCTTCTCGTAAAGCGCGACGAGATTGTAGGTGTGTTCCGAAACGCCGACTACCGGCTGTTGTCCGGGCAGATCGGCCGCCTGTTCCTGGGCGAGTTCGGCGCCGGCGTCGATATAGGTGTAGTTGCCGCGCAGGCCGAAGCCGCGCACCCATTCGGGCAGGAAATCGAAATCGAAGAACGTGCCGACCGAAACCTCGATGCCCTGTATCCTGCCGTCTTCGCCGTTGAATGGGCGATTGATGCTGAGCCGGCCCAGTTCGGGATCGTCGGTTTCTATGGAGATGCGGGAGATGAAGCCGTTTACGTCGCGGCGGAACACCGCCGCCGTCACGGAACCCGCCCGGGAGAAGTAATATTCGAGGCTGAGGTCGTAATTGGTCGACATGATCGGCCGGAGGTCGGGATTCCCGCCCGTTGCGCTCAGCACGCAGTTTTCGGGATTGTAGAGCGGCGAATCGGGGTCGCACGCCACCGGCGGATTGCCGAAGTTGAGCGACGGATTGAGCTGATCGAAATTCGGCCGCGTCCGCGTCTCGGTATAGGCCGCGCGCAGCTGCAGGTTGTCGAGGAACTTGATCCGCGCGCTCGCATTAGGAAGATAGTCGGTATATTCGTTGGTTTCGGTCACCGGTACGAAGCTGACGATATCGCCTGGGCCCGACGGGTTCGGCTCGACTGTGCGCGATGTGCCGCTCAGCGTGGTTTCGGTGCGGACGGCGCGAAGCCCGATCGATCCGTCGATCGGAACCCCGATATCGAACTCATATTTGATCTGAGCATAGCCGGCGAGCGCCTTTTCATCGGCGTCGAATGCTTCGAGTTCGTTGACGGCGGGCGGCCCCGAAAAACCGACCAGCGCGCGCAGCTGATCCATATTGTCGCGGATGCTGTCGCGTTCGGGAATGACGAATGTGCGGGGCTGTATGAACGGGCCGTCGCGGAAGCCGGGTGGGCTCTGGACCAGGTCGACCGGCAGGGCCGAATAGGGAATCCGCCGCGTCTCGACGTTCAGATAGGCCTGACCGGCGCGGCGGCTGGCGTCGCGATTGTTGAAGCGAACGCCAACCTCGACCGCGTCGATGAAGTTCAGCCCGGTCTCATATTCGACGTCCAGGCGGGCCTGGATATCGTCACCCTTGGCCTGGGACCATTGGTCGAACAGCCCGCGGAAGATGAAGTTGTCGGGATCGGTCAGATCGAAATCGCGAAAGGCGAAGACCGGTCCGCCGTCCTTGTGCGGCACGTCGAAGCTGATGTCGCGCACCGGCGTGCTGGAGAAGGCGAGGCGGTGACGTCGGGCAGCTTGCCGATATCCTCGGCGACGATCACGTCGATGATCTGGTCCGAATTGCGCTTGATCGCCTGCGACGTCTCGATGCTCTGGCGAATGCCGGTGACGACGATGTCGGTTTGCGCCTCGGTTTCCGCCGGCTGCGCTGGAGGCGGCGTCTCCTGTGCCAGTGCGTGAGTGTGCAACAGGCCGACGGATGCGGTCGTGCAGAGCAACGTGATGAAATAGCGGCCCATATATCCCCCCGATATGCTCACGCGATTCTCGGCCGCGGCGAGCTTGGAAGACATATAAAACATATAAATACTATTGAATGCAATATGGGGGTATAAGGCGCGCTTTCGGCAGGCTTTCGTAGAACGTGAGAGGGCCTCGGCGCCGTCATGGCGTCGGCTTGGATCGAAGACGGAGCCCGCCGCCTCGGCCCCTGTTTTCGTGATTTCCGCCAAATGGCGCGCCCGGCAGGAGTCGAACCTGCGGCCTCAAGATTAGAAGTCTCGTGCTCTATCCAGCTGAGCTACGGGCGCGTCGCGTCCGCCACTAGCGCGGATTGCGGCGGCGCGAAACATCGATAGGTTCGCAGAGATGACACAGGGGGATTTTGGCGTGCGCGCGATTCGCGCCGATGCAGCGACGGGCACGCATTTCCGCTATTTCGATTTCGTCATGGCGGCGTTCGTCACCGTCCTGCTGCTGTCCAACGTGATCGGCGCGGGCAAGGTGGCGGAGCTGGGCGGCGTCACCTTCGGCGCGGGCATCCTGTTCTTCCCGCTCGGCTATGTCATCGGTGACGTGTTGACCGAGGTATATGGTTACGCCCGCGCGCGGCGCTGCATCTGGGCGGGATTCGGCGCATTGCTGTTCATGGCGTTGATGAGCTGGGTGGTCGTCAGCCTGCCGGCCGCGGCGGGCTGGACCGGGCAGGGGGCGTATGAGGCCGTGTTCGGCCAGGTGCCCCGCATTGTCTTCGCCTCGATCATCGCGTTCTGGGCGGGCGAGTTCGTCAATTCCTTCGTCATGGCGCGGATGAAGATCTGGACCAACGGCAAGGCGCTGTGGAGTCGCACGATCGGATCGACCATCGTCGGGCAAGGGGTCGACAGCCTGATCTTCTACCCGCTCGCCTTTCTGGGCGTGTGGGACACCAGGCAGGTGCTGATCGTCATGGTCACCAACTGGGCGATGAAGGTCGCGTGGGAGGTGGTGCTGACGCCGGTGACCTATGCCGTGGTCGGCACGCTCAAGCGGCGCGAGGGCGTCGACATGTTCGATACCGGCACCAACTTCACCCCGTTCCGGACCCGCGTGTGAGCGCGCTGCAGACGGTCAAGTTCTGGCTGGTCGAGAATGCGCACCTCGCCAAGGATGCGCTGCACATCTATGTCGGGCTTGCCCTGCTGCTGGGTTCGGCTCTGGTCTTTCGCTGGCCGCTGCGCAGCTTCAAGCCCTGGGCGCTGGTGTTCGCCGCGACGTTGATCGGCGAGGCGTGGGACATGATCGACCGCATCCGCATGGGGCTGGCGCAGTTCCCGTCGGGCAACTGGAAGGATGTGTGGAACACGCTGTTCTGGCCGACCGTGCTGACCTTGCTCGCGCGTTACACGAAGCTGCTGAAACGCTGACCGGTCAGGCGACGGCTGCGACCAGTCCCTCGAATAGCCGCCGTCCGTCATCGCCGCCATGCGCCGCCTCGATGCGGCGCTCGGGGTGAGGCATCATGCCCAGCACATTGCCGGCCTTGTTGACGATCCCCGCGATGCCGCGCGCCGCGCCGTTGACGGGTTCGGCATAGCGGAAGGCGACGCGGCCCTCGGCCTCCAGCGCGTCCAGTGTCGCATCATCGGCGAAATAGTTGCCGTCATGATGCGCCACCGGGACCGTGATCGTCTCGCCTGCGCGGTAGCCGCTGGTGAACGCGGTCTGGCTGTTCTCCACCGTCAGCGCGACATCGCGGCAGACGAAATTGAGACCCGCGTTGCGCATGAGGGTGCCCGGCAGCAGCCCGGTTTCGGTCAATATCTGGAAGCCGTTGCAGATGCCCAGCACGGGCATTCCGCGTTCGGCCGCGGCGACCACCGCCTTGACGATCGGCGAGCGTGCCGAGATCGCCCCGCTGCGCAGATAGTCGCCATAGGAAAAGCCGCCGGGCAGGGCGATCAGGCCGGTGCCGTCGGGCAGGTCGCTGTCGCCGTGCCACACCATCGCGGGCGCGCGCCCGGTGACTGCCTCCAGCGCCACCGCCAGATCGCGGTCGCAGTTCGATCCGGGAAAGACGATGACCGCGGTCTTCACGCCGCACCTGTCTCGATGCGGTAGTTCTCGATCACCGTGTTGGCGAGCAGCTTGCGGCACATCGCGTCGAGATCGGCGTCGCTGGTGCCGTCGGCCACGTCCAGCTCGATCAGCTTGCCCGCGCGGACATCGTTGACCCCGTCGAAGCCGAGCGCGCCCAGCGCATGGTGGATCGCGCGTCCCTGGGGATCGAGCACCCCGGGCTTGAGGGTCACGAAGATGCGGGCTTTCATGGGCGGTCTGGCTCCGTTCGCTGCGCAGGGCACGGTCGCGCGCCCCTATGGCGCGCACCGGCGCAGGCGGCAAGGGAAACCGGCCGTTAACGGCTATATGCGATGGTCGGTGGTCATCGGGAGTAGATGGAATGGCCATGTTGGCGATCGCGATGTTCATCGCGCTGTTCGCGTTCGGGAAACAGATTTTCGGCTGGCACGATACCAATGGCGACGTGCAATTGGCGCTGGTCGCTTCGTTCCTGTTCGGGGTGATCGCCGCGTTCCGCAATCGCGGCTGACGCTGGATCAGAAATAGCGCGCCACCCCGAAGCGCACACGTAGCCGTTCGTTCGAATAATAGGCGACATTGCTGTCCGTCTGGTTGGCGGATAGCGTGATCGAGGGGGAAAAGCCGAACAGCTGCAGCTTGCGGTTGCCCAGGGTCAGCCGTCCGTTCAGCCGCCAGTCCGCCCGCGCTTCGGCCGAGAACAGCGGGACAGCGGCGTCATAGACCGCGCGCGATGCGCCGAAACTGGCGCCGGCGTTGAATCCCCAGGGCAGTTCGGCGCCGATGCCCAGCGCGCCCCCAACCTCTGTATTGGAATAGGGATCGGCGGTCAGCCAGTCGCGCCGGACGAACAGGCTGGCCGAGGCGATCGCGTTCCGCGAGACGACGCGTTCGTAGGACGCGTAGGCGCCGATCTGCCAGCCATCGTAATTGTCGTCGAACAGCGCATTGGTCCGCCGCCCATCGATCTGCACCCCGACGCGGCTGACGTCGCTCAGCGTCGCCTGAAGCGCGATACGGCTGCCGATCTGACGGCTGGCGACGTCGCCGCCGTACCAGCGCTGCGCGCCCAGCGCCTGGGCCGAAACGCTGATCTTGTCCGATAGCCGCAGTTCAGGCCCCACCGCCAGTTGCGCGGTGTAGTCGTCGAAATCGCTGCCGCCGTAATCGGTGCCGTTCAGATCGAGATCGATCAGCATTGCGGTCTGTTTTGCCACGGGCAGGCGCAGGCCTGCCTGGATGAGCCCAGTCAGCCCCGTGCCCGATCGTGCCTTGGCCGCTTCGTCCAGCGTGAAATCGAGCGGAGTGTCGCCGAAATAGAGCGTCACGCCGTTGGCGTCGGTGGCATTGTTGATATTGGTATCGGGCGCGATGCCGACATCGACGTTGAACGTCCATGCCCGCTTTGAGCGGATGATGTTGCGCGCGCTGCGGATCACGCGGGCGATGTCGGGCGGCAGGGTCTGGTCGGCCTGGGCCAGCTTGAAATGATGGTCCGCGCGCGCTGTCTTGCCTTGCATCAGATAAGCGCGGGCCAGCTCCAGCCGGACGCGCGTCTGTTTGGGATCGTCCTCCAGGATCTTGCGATATTCGGTGATCGCGCCGTCGAGATCGCCCGTTTCCGCGGCGATGAACCCGGTCAGGTAGCGCGTCTCCAGCTCATAGCCGGGCGCCAGCGCCATCGCCCGCAGCGCCACCCTGGCGCGGTCGAAATCGCGTTGGGTCAGGGCGTGCTGGATAAAGCCGAGCAACTGCGGCGCGGTCATGCTCGTGCGGCATTCGCCATTGGCGCACTGACCCTGCTGGGCGAGCGCCGGGGAGGCGCTTGCGACAGCAAGCGCCAGCGCGACCGCAAACCGCAACATCATTTTTTGCCCGTGAACGCGCCCAGGATATCGATCCGCTCGTCCGGCGAGCCGCCGACGACACGGAAGCCTCCGCCGATCTCTTCGCCATTCGGCCCGTAAAACGCCCCATCGATGCTCGATCCGGCAATGTTCAGGTTGAACCTTGTGCCGTCGGGCCGGGTGAAGCTTGCGCTGGTGAACATGCCGGCGAACCCGCCCTTGCCGACCAGATCGATGATCGAGGATGCGGCGGCATCGAACCGGGTGCCCTCGGGCAAACCGCTGCCGAGCGCCGCTCCCGCGAGATCGTTCTGCACGCCGTACATGTTGCCCTGAAAGGTCGATGCGATGCCGAGCGTGCCGAAGTCCACCTTGTGCTGGGCGGTGCCGACCAGCCACTGAAAATATGTCGGCGTCAGGCGGTTGTCGTCGAGCGTGGAGTTGAACACCGCAGTGCCGAGCATCGACCCGTTATAGGTAGCGGCGCCCGATCGCGGCACCGCACTGTTGGCGGTCAGCGCGCCATAGGCGAACGCGCCCCGTTCCAGATGCCAGATCGTCGTATCGAACTCCACACCATCGCGCGTGGTGTCGGTGCCGAACGCCAGCGCGTTGCGCGCATAGCCGGCGAAGGTCACGTATTTGGTCGTCGTGCCTGGTATTTCATAGAAGAAGCTGACCGCCTGATAGGTCGAGTCGGGATCGCCGGTAGCCGGGGTATCCTTGTCGCCCGGATCGACATAACCGGAGCCGCTGCTCATCCATGGCGAGCGCGGATCGGCGTCACCCGCCTGAAGATAGCGGATATTGGGATTGCCCGCCGTCTGGTTCGGGCCGATCGACAGATCGGGGGTGCCCCATTGCGGTTCGACCGCACCGCCGAAGTCGGTCCGGCTGGCGGGATCCTGAAAGCGCGTCTGCACGGCCGATGCGGTGCGCGGATCCTCGACACTCAACGTGAAGATGGCGTCGCGCGGATCGTAACTGATCGAGATGGAGCTGTCGCGGACGGTGGACGCGTTGCCACTATATGTCTGGGCCTGTTGTCCGGGGCTGCCTATCCGGGTGTCGGTGTTGTATTCATACACCTGATGCGCGCCGATGCCGACATAGGTCTTGGCATCGACCGGATTGGTGAACTGCGAGTAGATGTCGGTTGGCGTCGGCGTGCTGCTGCCTCCCCCGGGCGCGGGGGGCGGGGCGCCGCCGCCTACCGCCGCCGGACCGGTATCGCCGCCGCACGCGGCCAGCGCGGTCGCGCTCATCAGGATCAAATAGTTGCGCATCGAAGGCCCCCGAGTGAAGACAATATCTCTCGGGAAAGGGTGCTAACCGCAGATGGTTAAACAGCCTTTAAGGGCGATGTTCGGTTCGGCGTATTATTTGCCGCGGCGTTTGCGGTGGCTGTCCAGATCCAGCACCGCGGTGTCGCCGTCCTCGGGCAGCAGCCCCAGCCGGCGGGCAACTTCCTGATAGGCTTCGGCCTCGCCGCCCAGATCCTGGCGGAAACGGTCCTTGTCCATCTTCTCGTTGGATTCCATGTCCCACAAGCGGCAGCCGTCGGGGCTGATCTCGTCAGCCAGGATCACCCGGGCATAGTCGTTGTCCCAGACACGGCCGAACTCCAGCTTGAAGTCGACCAGCCGGATGTTGACGGCCGCGAACAGCCCGCACAGGAAATCGTTCACCCGGATCGCCAGGTCGGCGATGTCGTGCATCTCCTCCTGGCTGGCCCAGCCGAAGCAGGCGATATGCTCGTCGGCAACCATCGGATCGCCCAGCGCATCGTCCTTGTAGTAATATTCGATGATCGTGCGGGGCAGCTGGGTGCCTTCCTCGATCCCCAGCCGCTTGCTCAGCGATCCCGCCGCGACGTTCCTGATCACCACCTCGATCGGGATGATCTCGACCTGGCGGATCAGCTGTTCGCGCATGTTGAGGCGGCGGATGAAGTGCGTCGGCACGCCGATATTGCCCAGCAGCGTGAACACATGTTCGCTGATGCGGTTGTTCAGCACGCCCTTGCCGCTGATCGTGCCCTTTTTCTGGGCATTGAACGCGGTCGCGTCATCCTTGAAATACTGGATCAGCGTGCCGGGCTCGGGCCCCTCATAGAGGATCTTGGCCTTGCCTTCGTAGATCTGACGGCGGCGGGACATGGTGCGGTCGGCTTTCTTGTCGCAAAAAAAGAACGGCCCCGGCGGCGCGGGAGGCTTGGACTCGCGCGAGCCGGGGCGTGGAGGCGCGCCTATAACCGAAGGCGGATAGAGTCGCAATCAGGCTGGCGGCGCGCCGTCTTCTTCATATGCCGCCTCGATACGGCGCCTCCGTCGCCGCCACAGCCACCAGCCAAGCCAGATCAGCGCCAGCCATGGCCCAAGGGCGACCACTGCGGTGATCAGCGTGGCGAAGCTGTATCCCAATATCGCACCTGCCTGGCCGATCGAGGTGCGAATCGGTTCCGCGAAGCCGCCGCCCGCCGGGCTGGCCGACGAATAGGATACCGACAATTTCGACATCGCGACGCGGCCGCGCATCTGAACCAGCCAGCTACGCGCCTGGTCGATCTCCTCCTGCACCTGCGCCACGCCTCGCTCAGCCTCGACCAATTCAGCGACGGTGCCTTTGCGGGTGGCGAGCAGTTCGGTCAGCCGGGTGGCGAGCAGCGTGCGCTGGCGCAACCGGGCCTCGGTATCGACGATTTGCTTGGAGAGATCCTCCGCGGTGATCGCGCTGTCGGCCAGTGTTGCGCCATCGGCATCCGCCGCCTCGCTCAACCGTGCGCCGAATGCGCGGGCGATATTGCTGGCCACCGCGAGTTCCAGCGATCCGCTGGCATAATCGCCTTCGCCCGCACTGCGCTTCATGTCGATCACGCGGCACCGCGTCGGACCGAGCGAATCACACAGCGCCTCGTGCTTGGCCTGGACCTTCGCCAGCGCATCGGCAGGCAGACGGAAGCTGTAGCTATATTCATAGGCGATCTGCGGCGCGGCGGCGACTATCGGTGCGCTCGTATTGGCGGCTGCTCCGGCCGCTGGCGGCTCGCTTACCGACGACATCTGGGCAGTTTCCGCCGCAGGCGTTTCCGATGCCTGCTCTCGCGAACAGCCTGCGACAAGGGCAATTCCAAGGACGATCAGGAGCTTGCGCACGACATCTCTCCACCCGTTATGAGGTGAATGTTACGCTATTTCATCAGTCGGCAAAGCGGAATCATGTAACCCGGCTGCGCGCGGCGAAGCGCGGTTCGCGCCAGCGTCCGGTGCTGAGGATATCGCTCAGGATTTCGGTCGCGCACCACACATCCTCAAACGCCAGATAGAGCGGGGTCAAGCCGAAGCGCAGGATGTCGGGCGCGCGGAAGTCGCCGATCACGCCTGCCTCGATCAGCGCGTTATTGATCGGCCAGGCCTCGGGATGGCGGAAGGATATATGCGATCCGCGCGCGGCTGGACCCGCGGGGGTGACGCATTCCAGGCCCAGCGCCGCTGCGCGCGCGGTGAACAGCTCGAACAGCGCCGCGCTCTTGGCCTCCAGTTGCGCCATCGTCACGCCGTCGAAACAGGCGAGACCCGATTCGAGCGCGGACAGCGCCAGCACCGGCGGCGTGCCACACAGCCAACGGTCGATGCCGGGGGCGGGCTGGTAGGCGTCGGCGAAGGCGAAGGGCTCTGCGTGGCCCATCCAGCCCGACAGCGGGTTGGCGAGGCGACCTTGATGGCGTTCGGCGACGAAAAGATAGGCAGGAGAGCCGGGGCCGCCGTTGAGATATTTGTAGCCGCAGCCCACCGCGAGATCGGCATCGGCCCCGTTCAGGTCCACTCCAACCGCGCCTGCGCTATGGCTGAGATCCCACAGCATCATCGCGCCGGCTGCATGTGCTGTGGTAGTAATAGATTTCATATCATAGCGTTGTGCAGTCTTGTAATGAACATGTGTGAGCAATACGAGTGCGGTGTCCGGGCCGATCGATGCGGCAATTGACTCGCGGGTTACAATCTCCAGCCGCGCGTTCGGCACGCATTTCACCGCGCCCTCGGCGACATGCAGATCGGTGGGGAAATTGCCCGCCTCGCTCAGCACCGTGTGACGGCCGCTCGCCTGCAAGACGGCGACGATAAGCTTGAAGAGGTTGGCGGAGGTCGAATCGGTCGCGATCACCTCATGCGCCTTCGCCCCGATCAGCGGTGCGATCTTGGCGCCCACCCGCTGCGGTGCTTCGATCCAGCCCTCGTTCCAGCCGCGGATCAGCCGGTCGCGCCATTGCCGCTCGACCAGATCGGACTGCGCGGCGGGGGTGGCCACCGGTAGCGCGCCGAGCGAATTGCCGTCGAGATAGATCACCCCCTCAGGCAGCGCGAAACGGCTGCGACAATGGGCAAGCGGATCGGCGGCGTCGGCGGCGCGCGCCTCGTCCAGCGTCATCGGCCGAGCGCCCGTTCGATCGCCGCGCGCGCCTTGGTCCAGGCCGCGCTGTCGGGCGCGATCAGTTCGACATGACCCTGGTCCGGCACGATCTCGACGGTGACGCGGTCGCCCACCCGCTCCATTTTCGCCGCATAGTCGGCGGCGAAATGCGTCGGGATTATGCGGTCCGAATCGCCGTTGATCAGCGTTTGCGCCACGCCCAGCGGCGCCAGCCACGGGACCGACGTGTCGCGATAGACGTGCCGGCTCGACAACTCGCGCGGGCCGACCAGTTTGTCGATCACCTCGGCGCCGCAGCCCTGCTCCTCGGTGCGCGCCTGTTCGAGATCGGGCAAGCCGCCCAGACTGACCACCGATGCGATCGGCAGCGGATCGGCGGTGCGCAGACGGCTGTCCTCGGGCAGCTTCGGCCGCCCCGCCAGCCACAGCGCCAGATGCCCACCCGCCGAATGGCCGACCGCGACGAGACGAGAGATGTCGAGCCGATAGCGCGCGGCGTTGGCCCTCAGCGCATCGGCCGCCTTCGCCGCATCCTCGAACGTCCCCGGATAACCGCCGCCCGGCCGGTCCACGCCGCGATAATCGATATTCCACACCGCGATCCCGCGCGCGCGCAGATCGTCGGCGATCCACGCCATCAGCGTCCGGTCGGCGATGCTGGTCGTCCAGCAGCCGCCATGCACCATCAGGACGGTGGGGAAGGGGCCATCGCCCTTGGGTCGCCACAGATCGACCACCTGATAGGGATCATCGCCATAGCGCACCTCCGCATCGGGGATCGGCCGGATTCGGCTGGTCAGGTCATCCCAGGTCATCGGGGCGCGCTGGGCTGGCGGGATGGCGGGCGAGCACGCAGTCATGACGAAAAACACCGGAGCGATCAGGGAAAGGCGGATCATGCCGCCGGTGTTAGGATAGCGCGGGCCACGCCACCACGTCTATTTGCGGCGATCCCCGGTCCGCCGATCTCCGGTCCGCCGTTCGGGACCGGGATAATCGGGGTCGTGCGAAACCCGCCGATCGGCGCCGCGGCGATCCTTGGAGCGCCTGTCATCAGGATCAGGGGGAGTTGGATGTTCCGCCATCGAAATAACATATCGCGATTTTCGACGCCGGTAAATCAACAAGTGGCGGGCTCGGCCGGGCGCGAAACATGAATCACGGCGCCGCAGGCCTCACCCGCCAACTATATCAGTCGCACTTTGCGTCTCGCCGCTGCCAGGGCGCATCATATTCACGCGCCACCAGCACTTTGAAGCTTTGCATCAGCCCCTTCAGCAACTTGTGGATATCGGAGCTCAAGGCGTCGTGATTGTCGGCCCAGGCCTTGAAATCATCAGGATGTCGCATGATAGTCTCCATCGTCTTGCTCGATGGAATTGGCGATTTCGTGGGCATTTCGCCAACAAGCACTTGGCGGTCTTCCATAACTCAGGCTAATGACGGACCATGCTTCCGCTGCCCCCGCTCGCCGCCGTGCGCGTCTTCGAATCTGCGGCGCGCCATTCCAATTTCACCCGAGCGTCGGAGGAACTGGGGATGACCCAGGCCGGGGTCAGCCAGCAGGTGAAACTGCTTGAGGATCGGCTGGGCTTTCCGCTGTTCGCCCGCGGCAAGCGCGGCGTGGTGCTGACCGAAGCGGGTGCGCGCATCGCCGGGCAGATCGCGCCCGCCTTGTCGCGGATCGCCACCGCCTTTGCCGAGGCGAAGGGCGAGGATGCGGCGGTGCTGAGCGTCAGCAGCTCGAACACCTTCGCGGTCAACTGGCTCGCCGGACGGCTCGGCGGCTTCCAGATGGCGCGGCCCGAGATCGCCGTGCGATTGCACGTGTCCGACAGCTTCGTCGATTTCGCGCGAGACGGGATCGATGTGGCGATCCGCGGCGGCAGGGGGCCATGGCCGGGAACGGTGCGTCACCTGCTGATGCGCGTGACGATCGCCGCGGTGATGAGCCCGGCGCTGGCCGCCGCGCACGGGCCGTTCGCGGCACCCACCGATCTCGCCCGGCTGCCGCTGCTCAGTCCCGACGATTTCTGGTGGGACATTTTTTTCGGCGCCGCCGACGCCGCGAAGGATGCGCGGACGCGCCCCGCCATCCGGCTCAACTCGCAGGTGATGGAGGGGCGGGCGGCGATCGCCGGCCAGGGGGTGGCGGTCGTCAATCCGCTGATGTGGCAGGCGGAACTCGTCAGCGGTCTGCTCGTCCAGCCGTTCGCGGCGGTCGATGCCGATCTTCATTTCTGGGTGGTCTATCCGGAGGATCGCGCGCATTCGCCCAAGATTCGCGCCTTTCGCGATTGGGTGATGGCAGAGGCCGCGACGGTCTCGCCTCCGGTGCCCGGCCCTGCTAGCGAAGGCTGATGGACCCGACGCCCGACGCCACCACCGACACCCCCTTCGATACCGCGCTTTCCGAACGATATCTCGTCTACGCGCTGTCGACGATCACCGCACGATCGCTCCCCGATCTGCGCGACGGCCTGAAGCCGGTCCACCGCCGCCTGCTGTGGGCGATGCGGCTGCTGCGGCTCGATCCGGCGGCGGGGTACAAGAAATGCGCGCGCGTCGTCGGCGACACCATCGGCAAATACCACCCGCACGGCGATCAGTCGGTCTATGACGCGATGGTCCGCCTCGCCCAGGATTTCGCGCTCAGATATCCGCTGGTCGACGGGCAGGGCAATTTTGGCAATATCGACGGGGATAACGCCGCCGCCTACCGCTATACCGAGGCGCGGCTGACCCAGGCGGCGATCGACCTGATGGCGGGCCTCGACGAAGGCGCGACAGACTACCGCCCGACCTATAATGGCGAGGACGAGGAGCCGGAGATTTTCCCCGGCCTGTTCCCCAATCTGCTGGCCAATGGCGCGAGCGGCATCGCCGTCGGCATGGCTACCAGCATCCCGCCGCACAACGTCGCCGAGATCATCGACGCGGCGATGCTGCTGGTCGATCAGCCCGATGCCGAGGATGCGGCGCTGCTCCAGCACGTTCGCGGGCCCGATCTGCCGACCGGCGGCGTCATCGTCGACAGCCCGGCGGCGATCGCCGAGGCCTATGCCACCGGCCGCGGGTCTTTCCGCGTCCGCGCGCGCTGGCACAAGGAGGATGAGGGCCGCGGCCAGTGGCAGGCGGTGGTCACCGAAATCCCCTACGGCGTCACCAAGGGCAAGCTGATCGAGGCGATCGCGGCGCTGATCAACGAGAAGAAGCTGCCGATCCTGGCCGATGTCCGCGACGAGAGCGACGCCGAGATCCGCATCGTGCTGGAGCCGCGCAGCCGCACGGTCGAGCCCGAAATGCTGATGGAAAGTCTGTTCCGGCTGACCGATCTCGAATCGCGCTTCCCATTGAACCTCAACGTGCTCGATGCCGATCGCACTCCGCGGGTGATGAGCCTGAAGGGCGTGCTGACCGCGTGGCTGCGCCACCAGTTCGAGGTGCTGCTGCGCCGTTCGCAGCACCGCCTCGCCAAGATCGACGACCGGCTGGAGCTGCTCGCCGGCTATATGATCGCCTTCCTCAACCTCGACCGGGTGATCCAGATCATCCGCACCGAGGACGAGCCCAAGCCGATCATGATAGACGAGTTCAGCCTGACCGACCGCCAGGCCGAGGCGATCCTCAACATGCGGCTGCGCAGCTTGCGCCGGCTGGAGGAGATGGAAATCCGCAGGGAGCAGGATTCACTCTCCAAGGAACGCGAAGCCCTCGCCGCACTGATCGAAAGCCCCGCGCGCCAGCGCACGCGGATGAAGAAGGATCTGGCGGCGCTCGGCGTGCGCTATGGCCATGACACGTTGCTGGGCAAGCGCCGCACCGATGTCGAGGAAGCCGCCCCCGCGCGCGAAATCCCGCTGGAGGCGATGATCGAGCGCGAGCCGATCACCGTCATCCTGTCGCAGCGTGGCTGGATCAGGGCGATGAGCGGCCACCGCGATCTCGCCGCCGCCGATACGCTGAAGTTCAAGGAAGGCGACGGCCCGCTGTTCGCCTTCCACGCACAGACCACCGACAAGCTGCTGCTGTTCGCCGCCAATGGCCGCGCCTGGACGCTGGCGAGCGATCGCCTGCCCGGCGGGCGCGGCTTCGGCGAACCGGTGCGGCTGCTGGTCGATATCGATGGCGAGTCCGAGATCGTCGCGCTGCTCCCCGCGCGCGCAGACGGCCGGCTGCTGCTGGCGTCGAGTGACGGACGCGGGTTCATCGCAAAGATGGCCGAGGTCATCGCCGAGACGCGCAAAGGCAAGCAGATCGTCAATCCGCGCCCCGGCGCGAAACTGCGCATCGTCCGCCGGATCGCGGTGGAGGCCGATTATGTCGCGGCGATCGGCGACAACCGCAAGCTGGTGGTGTTTCCGCTGTCCGAACTGCCCGAGCTGGGCCGCGGGCAGGGGGTGCAATTGCAGCGCTACCGCGACGGCGAGCTGAGCGACGCGATCGCCTTCACCTTCGCCGAAGGGCTCAGCTGGACGATGGGCGGCGAGAGCGGGCGCACCCGCAGCGAGCCCGATATGTCGCCGTGGCGTACCGCGCGCGGGGCGGCGGGGCGGATGCCGCCCAACGGCTTCCCGCGCGACAACCGGTTCGGCTGAACAACCTGTCCCAAAACCTGCCACTTTAAGGCTCTCTTAACCGTATCCGCCTACGCCCGACCGCGTATGCCGGATGCCCAGACCCTCGATGACATCCTGGCCGCCGAGCTGGCGGCGGGCCGCGCCGCGGCTGCGGCGCATCTCAATCTTCTGCCGATCCCCGCTGCCGTCGTTCAGGGGCTGGAGACGCTGGCCATCACCACCGCCAACGGCGCGTTCCTGCGCGCCGGGCTGCTTGGGGACGACCGCAATCCCAGCCTGCTGATCGCGCTGGGTTCGCGGATCAAGCGCTTCATCGCCAGCAAGGCGCTGACCATCAGCTTTTCGTGGCAGGCGGGCAGCCAGATCGACGGGCGGCAATATGAGGTGACCATCGCGCGGCGCGAGGCCGATTATGCCGGCTGCCTGGTGACCCTGGTCGATCGCACCGCCGAGCACCGCACCGCCAAGCATGCCCGGCGGGAGATGTTCACCGATCCGCTGACCGGCCTGCTCAACCGCGCGGGGTTTGCCGACCGGATCGAGGAGCTGATCGAGCTCGACCAGGGCAAGCCGGACAACCACGCGGTGCTGATCGTCGATCTCGACCGGTTCAGCCGGGTCAATGCCTGCCTTGGCGGCATGACCGGCGACGAGCTGCTGATCACCGCCGCGCGCCGCATCAAATCGGCACTGCGCGGGCATGATTCGCTGGCGCGCACCGGGGGCGACGAGTTCGGCGTGCTGCTCGCGCTCGACAACGGCATTGCGGACGCGATGCAGGTGGCGGACCGCGTCCGCGGCGCGCTGGCCGCACCCTTTCGCCTGTCCGAATTCGACATCCGGATCGATTGCTCGATCGGCATGTCGCTGGGCGGGGACGCGGCGGATTCGGAGGAATGCGCGCAGGATCTGATCCGCAACGCGCAATTCGCGGTGAAGGCGGCCAAGGGCACGCGCAAGGTCGAAATCTATCAGTCGGGCGCATTCGACATCGAACGCCAGCGCTTCGGCCTGGAAACCGATCTGCGCCGCGCGCTCGATTCGGGCGAGCTGCGGCTGAGCTATCAGCCGATCGTCGATCTCGGCACGGGCCGCATCGTCTCGTTCGAGGCGCTGACGCGGTGGCGGCGTGCGGACGGCGAAGTCAGCCCGTGCGATTTCATTCCGGTGGCGGAGGAATCGGGATTGATCGTGCCGCTGGGCCGCTGGGTGATGGACGAGGCGATCCGCACCCTCGCCGATTGGCGCCAGCGCGGCGATCCCGGCCTCGGCATCGGCATGTCGATCAATCTGTCGCCGATCCAGTTCCAGCAGGACGATGTCGTGCGCTGCCTGCAACAGGCGCTGGTCGAACACGGTGTGGAGGGCAGTGCGCTGACCCTGGAGCTGACCGAAAGCGCGATCATCGGCGATCCCGCGCGGATCAGCAACACGATGCGCGCGCTGCGCCGGCTGGGCGCGCGGCTGGCGATGGACGATTTCGGCACCGGCTATTCCAGCCTGTCGCACCTGCAGGCGTTGCCGATCGACGTGCTCAAGATCGATCGCAGCTTCGTGACCGCGATGCTCAAGGATCGCGACAAGCTGGCGATCGTCCGCGCGATCCTGTCGCTCGCCCAGGCGCTGGGCAAGGCGACCACGGCGGAAGGAATCGAGACCAACGAGCTTGCCCAGACGCTGGGGGCGCTCGGCTGCACCTATGGCCAGGGCTATCTCTATGCCCAGCCGCTCGAGGCGGAGGACGCCTATACGGCGCTGTGCGCGCGCAACCAGTGATTGGCGGCGTCGCGGGCGATCTCGTGCACGCGGGCCGAATCGGGGAAATCCTCGGCGACCCAGCGGTCCTCGATCTGCTTCATCAGACGCGCGACATCGGGCCCGGCGGTGACTCCCAGCGCGACGAGCGCGCCGCCTGAGAGCGGCAGGCGCGGCGGCGTCCAGCTGGCGACGGCGGACAGGATTGCCGGTAAATCCTCTGCCGAAACCGACCGTAGCGCGCGGTCGGTGAGCGCCTGCACGCCAAACCGATAGCCCTTGGCGCGCGCGGGTCCGAAGGGTTCGATCGGCCCCACCGCCGCCACCAGCCGCTTGCGCCGCGCCTTCGACACGCGCAGCCGCGCCGCCACGTCATCCGCAATCGCGGCATCGTCCGGCAGCAGCGCCGCCAGCCGGCGATCGGCGTCCGGGGCGATGCCATGCTCCGCCTCACGCGCAGCGACCAGCCCCAGCCGCGCCACGCCCTCGACGCCGATCTCGGGCAGCACCGCGCGCAGGATGCCGCGTTCGACCATCACCGCCAGCACCTCGGGTGCGCGGGGGGCGGGGAGGAGCTTGGTCATCTCGTCGGCGATGCGCTCGCGTGACAGCGCCATCAGATCGTTGGCGCGGGCGGTGCAGGCGTCGAGCGCGGCCGCGTCCATCTCTTCCCCCCCGAAGCGCGCATGGAAGCGGAAGAAGCGCAGGATGCGCAGATGGTCCTCGGCGATGCGCGCGATCGGATCACCGATGAAGCGCACGCGCCGCGCCGCCAGATCGTCCAGCCCGCCGAACGGATCATACACCGCGCCGGTCAGCGGATCGGCATAGAGCGCGTTGATCGTGAAATCGCGGCGGCTGGCGTCTTCCTGCCAGCTGTCGGTGAAGGCCACGGTGGCGTGGCGGCCATGCGTCTCGACATCGCGGCGCAGTGTCGTCACCTCGATCGGCCCGTCGGGCAGCACCGCGGTGATCGTGCCGTGCTTGAGGCCGGTGGGGACGACGGTGATCCCCGCCGCGCTCAGCCGCTTCATCGCCGCCTCGGGCGGATGATCGGTGGCGACATCGATGTCGCTCACCTCCAGCCCCAGCAGCGTATCGCGCACCGCGCCGCCGACGAACCGCGCATGGCCCTTGCCCAGCGCGGCGATCAGCGTGTCCAGCCCCTCGCGGTGCCGCCACGGCGCATCGGGCAGAATCTCCGGAGCTGCCGTCACTTGGCCCATGCCAGCCGCCGCGCGAGATTGACGACGATCGCCGCGGTCGCACCCCAGATGCGCCGGTCTTCCCACAATATCTCGTAGAAATGCCGGTCGCGGCCCTGCCATTCCACGCTCACCTCGGTGTGATTGGCGGGATCGAGCAGGTGGTCGAGCGGCATCTCGAACCAGTCGGCGACCTCGCCAACGCTCGGCACCATCACCAGATCAGGCGGAATCACCCCCAGGATCGGCGTCACGTCGAACCCGGTGATCGTACGATAGCCATCCGCCGCGCCGATGACCTGGACCACCGATGCCGGAATGCCCAGTTCCTCCTCGGCCTCGCGCAGCGCCGCGGCAGTGGCGTCGGCGTCGCCGGGGTCGATCCGCCCGCCAGGAAAGGCGACCTGCCCGGCATGGCGCGAAAGATCGGCCGCACGTTCGGTCAGGATCACGCCGGGGCGTGGGCGATCGGTGATCGGCACCAGCACCGCCGCACGCATCAGCGTCTCGGCATCGGTCATGTCGGCGTCGCGCGCATCGCCCATCAGCAATTCGGTATCGTGCGGGGGATCGGCCGCCAGCGCAGCGCGGAGCCGTTCGACGAGGCTCATGCCGCACCCTCGAAGGCGAAGAACGCCCCGCCGCTCCACACGCCCGGGGGCTGGTGGCCCTCTCCCAGCGCGATCTCGGCGAGTTCGTAGAAGATGCTGCGCGCGACCAGCGCCTCCAGCCGCCCACGCACGAGCAGATAGGGATGCGGGCCGTCGTCCTGGTTCTCGAAGCGCAGAGGATGCTCCGGCCCCGCCACCACCAGTTCATCCGTATTGAGCCGGAAGGCGAGGCTGGCGGCCTCGCCCGAACCTTCGCGCTTCAATTCGACCGCGACGAACGGCGCATCCTCGACGGCGATGTCCAGCTTCTCCACCGGCGTCACCAGCACGTGGCTGCCATCGCTCTCGCGGCGGAGCACGGTGGAGAACAGCCGCACCATTTCCTTGCGGCCGATCGGCGATCCCTGGTGGAACCAGGTGCCGTCGCGCGCGATGCGCATCTCGCTGTCGCCGCAGTGCGACGGATCCCATAGATCGACCGGCGGCAGCTTGCGCTCAGCCACCAGCCGCGCGGCGTCGGCGATGCTTAGGGTAGCGAGATCGGGGGGCGGGGGCATCGGCATTGCGGTTCAGGTAGGCGAACCCGGGAGCAGGCGCAAAGGTTCAACGCATAGTTGTGAAGTGCTAAGCTCTCCTCGTTCGTCCTGAGCTTGTCGAAGGACCGACCTTCCTTTCTGAGATCGCAGAAGAAGGACAGGGCTTCGACAAGCTCAGCCCGAACGGGGTGGGGAACGGTGAGGTCGGAGCATTCCCGCCAGACCGCGCGCCCGGTCGCTGGTCATGCGCGCCAGCAGCCGGTGTGGCTCCCACGGTCCCGGCAGCCGCCAGCCCGCGGTCTCGCGCGCGTCGAAGCCGAACTTCAGATAATAGTCCGGATCGCCCACCATCATCAGCGCATCGGCGTGCGGAACGGCGCCCGCGTCCGCGGCGGCGAGCATCGCCCACATCATCGCCCGGCCAACGCCCGTGTTCTGCCGCGCAGGCTCCACAGCGACGGGGCCGACCATGACCATCGGTGCGTCGTCCAGCGCTACCGGCCAGCACTGGATCGTTCCCGCCAGGTCGTCGCCATCGAACGCGGCGAAGCTCAGCGCCGGAATCGCCACCGCGCCTTCGCGCAACCGGTACGCCGTCCGCCCATGCCGGTCCGCGCCGAACGCGCGGTCGAGCAGCGCCTCGATCGCTGCGGGCGTCACCGCGGTCAGCGGGGCCAGAGAGAGCGTTGCGAGCGTCATTGTCGAAGGCGGACGCGCGCTTTACCTTCGTCCACGCCAAAGGGAAGGCCGAATCATGAAGCTGTACGACGCCGTCTGGGCACCCAGCCCGCGCCGCGTGCGCATCTATCTCGCCGAAAAGGGGATCGAGGTGGAGCGCGAGGTGATCGACCTGCGCGCCGATCAGCAGCTTGCGCCCGATTATCTCAAGGTCAATCCGCGCGGCGTGGTGCCCGCGCTGCTGCTCGACGACGGCGAGGTCATCACCGAATCGGGCGCGATCTGCCGCTATTTCGAAGCGGCCAATCCCGAACCCGCGCTATTCGGCCAGACCCCGACGGAGGTGGCGCGCATCGAAATGTGGGTCCGCCGCATCGAGCATGAAGGCTATGACGGCGCGGTAAAGGTGCTGCGCAACACCATCCCGGCGATGCGCGACCGCGGGCTGCCCGGCAAATGGCCCGTCATCCCGCAGATCCCGGAGCTTATCGACCGCGGCACGATCATGTGGAGCGCGTGCATCGAATCGCTCAACGCGCAGCTGGCCGACCATGAATGGATCGCCGGTGACGCATTCAGCTTCGCCGACATCACCGCATTGGTGACGGTCGATTTCGCCCGCGCGGCGAAACTGCCGGTGCCCGAGGCTTGCGAGGGCATTGCGCGCTGGTATCAGGCCGCATCGGCGCGTCCCAGCGCCAGCGCCTGAGGACCTCATCTTGACCGATTCGCTGACCCTGGAGGTCCATGACATCGAAGTGCCGGTGCTGACCGGCATCTATTCCGAAGAAACCCACCTGCCGCAGCCGCTGCGCATCTCGATCTCGGTCGAGCTGGATTGCCAGGACC
>JAESGW010000494.1_pt1 | contig 35240 bp, 26 predicted proteins | sample 9269791 | NCBI WGS metagenome assembly JAESGW01 (sample SAMN16773120, study PRJNA677053) | algae metagenome | isolation source: Aphanocapsa lilacina HA4352-LM1 and co-occurring heterotrophs from near cave... | place: USA: Maniniholo cave, near Haena, Kauai, HI | collected 2009-07-28
CATAGTCCTCTACCCGAGCCGGCAGAAGACTAACCTGCTCGCGACTCTCGCCGCTCTTGTATGTCCGATTCGTCATAACCAGAATCGTACATCAACTCGCAGCCCAAGCTAATCTTGCCCAGTCTCTCCGCTCCATCCGGGCTACGGGTTGCCCTTGTGCGCCGCAGCCTAATGCCCCGCCCCCAGACGCGTGGGCGCTTGCCACATTCGTCACCATTCCTGATACTGTCCGAAAGCATACGAGCCCCGACCGGCGCATATCCAAGGGGCCAGGCCATGAATTACGGGAGAAACCACCATGGATCGCATCTGGCTCAAGAAATACCCGGCCGGCGTGCCCGCCGAGATCGACCCGACGCAATATTCGTCGCTGCCGCAGCTGCTCGAGGAGAGCTTCAAGAAGTACGCCGATCGCAAGGCGTTCATCTGCATGGACAAGGCGATCACCTATCGCGAGCTCGACGAGATGTCGTCCGCGCTCGGCGCCTACCTGCAGAGCAAGGGCCTGCAGAAGGGTGCGCGCGTCGCCATCATGCTGCCGAACATCCTGCAGAACCCGGTCGCCTCCGCCGCGATCCTGCGCGCCGGCTACACGGTGGTGAACGTCAATCCGCTCTACACCCCCCGTGAGCTGGAGCACCAGCTGAAGGATTCCGGCGCCGAGGCCATCATCATCGTCGAGAATTTCGCGACCACCCTGCAGCAGGTGATCGCCAAGACGCCGGTGAAGCACGTCATCATGTGCTCGATGGGCGACCTGCTCGGCTTCAAGGGCATGATCGTCAACTTCGTCGTCCGCCGGGTGAAGAAGATGGTGCCGGCGTTCTCGCTGCCGCAGGCGGTCCCGTTCAACACGGCGCTCGCGCAAGGGCGTGGCAAGGCGCTGGCGCGGCCGACGCTGAAGGGCGACGACGTTGCCTTCCTGCAATACACCGGCGGAACCACCGGCGTGTCCAAGGGGGCGACGCTGCTCCACAGCAACATCGTCGCCAACGTGTTGCAGAACGATGCGTGGCTGCAGCCGGCGCTCGAAGGCAAGCCGAAGGACGAGCAGCTGCTGATCGTCTGCGCGCTGCCGCTCTATCACATCTTCGCGCTGACGGCCTGCTTCCTGCTGGCCGTTCGCTGTGGCGGCTGCAACCTGTTGATCCCCAACCCGCGCGACATCCCGGGCTTCGTCAAGGAACTGAAGAAGTATCAGGTGACGACGTTCCCGGCGGTGAACACGCTCTACAACGCGCTGATGCAGCATCCAGAGTTCAAGGATATCGACTTCTCCAAGCTGGTCGCGGCGAACGGCGGCGGCATGGCGGTGCAGAAGGCGGTCGCCGAGAACTGGAAGAAGATCACCGGCGCGCCGATCATCGAGGGCTACGGCCTGTCGGAGACCTCGCCGGTCCTGACCTGCAACGTGGCAAATTCGAGCGAGTACACCGGCTCGATCGGCATTCCGGTGCCCTCCACGCTGATCTCCATCCGCGACGACGACGGCAACGAAGTGCCGCTCGGCCAGCCGGGTGAGATCTGCGCCAAGGGCCCGCAGGTGATGGCGGGCTACTGGAACCGGCCGGAGGAGACGGCACAGGTGATGACCGCCGACGGCTTCTTCCGCACCGGCGACATCGGCGTGATGGCGGCCGACGGCTCCATCAAGATCGTCGACCGCAAGAAGGACATGATCCTGGTCTCGGGCTTCAACGTTTATCCGAACGAGGTCGAGGACGTGATCGCGAGCCACCCGGGCGTGCTCGAATGCGCGGTCATCGGCGTGCCGGATGCGAAGTCGACGGAAGCCGTGAAGGCGTTCGTGGTCAAGAAGGACCCGAACGTCACCGCGGACGACATCATCAAGTTCTGCTCGTCGCAGCTCACCGGCTACAAGATGCCGAAGCACATCGAGTTCCGCACCGAGTTGCCGAAGACCAACGTCGGCAAGATCCTCCGCCGCGCCCTGCGCGACGAGAAGAAGGAATCGCAGCAGGCGGCCTAGCGTCATTGCGAGGAGCGAAGCGACCATAGGCAACGAAGTGACGCCGTTCTTCGAACGACTATGGCAATCCAGCTGCGCGCCGGCAGGCGCGCTCAAGAGAATCTTTTGATGGCGCGCTACGCGCGCGGCTGGATTGCTTCGCTTCGCTCGCAATGACGGCGCTGGCTCTAGTGAGTGATCAACATGCCATTTGTCCTTGCGATCGATCAGGGCACGACCTCTTCGCGCGCGATTGTGTTTCGTGACGACATCTCGATTGCCGCCACGGCGCAGCAGGAATTCCCGCAGCATTTTCCGGCATCCGGCTGGGTCGAGCACGAGCCGGAGGACATCTGGACTTCGACCGTCGCCACCTGTCGCGAGGCGCTGAGCAAGGCTGGCGCGACCGCGGCCGACATTGCCGCGATCGGCATCACCAACCAGCGCGAGACGACGCTGGTGTGGGACAAGACCACCGGCAAGGCGATCCATCGCGCCATCGTCTGGCAGGACCGGCGCACCGCCGACATTTGCGTAAAGCTCAAGGCCGACGGGCATGAGCCGGCGATCTCGGCCAAGACCGGCCTGATCATCGATCCTTATTTCTCCGGCACCAAGGTCGCCTGGATCCTCGACCATGTGCCGGGCGCGCGTACCCGCGCCGAGCGCGGCGAGCTCTTGTTCGGCACGGTCGACTGCTACCTCTTGTGGCGGCTGACCGACGGCAAGGTGCATGCGACCGACGCGACCAACGCCTCGCGCACGCTGCTGTTCAACATCCATACCGGCAACTGGGACGACGAGTTGCTCCGCATTCTCGGCATTCCGCGCAGCATGCTGCCCGACGTGAAGGACTGCTCGGCGGCGTTCGGCGAGACCACGCTGTTCGGCGGCAGCATCGCCATCCGCGGCATCGCCGGCGACCAGCAGGCGGCGACCATCGGCCAGGCCTGCTTCACGCCCGGCATGATGAAGTCGACCTACGGCACCGGCTGCTTCGCCCTGCTCAACACCGGCACGAAGCCCGTCGTCTCGAACAACAAGCTGCTCACGACAATCGCTTACCAGCTTGGCGGCAAGCGTACCTATGCGCTGGAAGGATCCATCTTCGTCGCCGGGTCCGCCGTGCAGTGGCTGCGCGACGGCCTTGGCATCATCAAGCAGGCGTCGGAAACCGGCCCCCTCGCGGATGCGGCGGATTCCGCGCAGGAGGTCATCCTGGTGCCGGCCTTCGTCGGCCTCGGCGCGCCGTACTGGCGGCCGAACGTGCGCGGCGCGCTGTTCGGGCTGACGCGCAACACCGGACCGAAAGAGCTCGCCAAGGCGGCGCTGGAGAGCGTGTGCTTCCAGACTTACGACCTGTGGGCGGCGATGCGCGCCGACTGGCCCGATGCAAGCGTCGCCAGCACGGTGCTCCGGGTCGATGGCGGCATGACCGCCTCGGACTGGACCATGCAGCGCCTCGCCGACCTGCTCGACGCGCCGGTGGACCGGCCCGAGATCCAGGAGACCACCGCGCTCGGCGCCGCCTACCTCGCCGGCCTTTCCGCCGGCGTATTTCCCGAACCCGCCCGCTTTGCCGACAACTGGCGGCTGGAGCGACGCTTCAAGCCCGCCATGAGCGCGCAGACGCGTGGACGGAAATTGCAGGCCTGGGGCAAGGCGATGGCCGGCGTCCTGGCGAGCGATCCAGACTAGAGCATGATCTTGTCGGAAAACCGGTGCCCACTTTTCCGGATCATGCATTAGGGTTTTTCCCCACTTCTCCGAACCGACATTTGGCTGCATGGTCGGCCTGAGGTTGGCACGCCGCATCACCGGCATCTTCAGAGGGGATTTCATCAATGTTGAACCGCCGATCGTTTTGCGGCTGCGCGCCGCTTGCCCTGTTTGCGGGCGTGTCCGCAGCCCATGCCCAGTCGTCCGAGTGCGCGGTGTTCACCCCGGCCCGGCAGAAGGACGTCAGTCCCGACGACGCAATCGCGCGCCTGAAAGCCGGCAACGAGCGCTTCGTCAGCGGCAAGACGGTCAACTGCAACCTGATGCAGCAGGTGAAGGAGACCGCCAACGGCCAGGCGCCGTTCGCCGTCGTGGTCGGCTGCATCGACTCGCGCGTGCCGCCTGAACTGGTGTTCGACCAGCGCATCGGCGACATTTTCTGTGCACGCATTGCCGGCAATTTCGTCAACACCGACATCATCGGCAGCCTCGAATTCGCGACCAAGGTCGCAGGCGCGCGCGCCATCGTCGTGCTCGGGCACAGCGAATGTGGCGCGATCAAGGGCGCGGTCGACGACGTCAAGCTTGGCAACCTGACGGCCATGCTCGCAAAGATTCGCCCGGCCGTTCAGGCCACGAAGGCAAGCGGCGACCGCACGTCCAAGAACCATGAGTTCGTTCAGGCGGTTGCGATCGAGAACGCCAAGCTCACGGCACAAAAGGTGACGACCGCAAGCCAGATCCTGAAGGAGATGGTCGCCGCGAAGCAGTTGCAGGTGCTTGCGGCGATGCACGATATTTCGACTGGGCGGGTGACGTTTTTGAGTTAACCTCGTCATTGCGAGCGGAGCGAAGCAATCCAGCCGCGCGCCGGCAGGCGCGCCTATAAATGCGGAGTTGGCCGCGGCTTCCGCGCTTTTTGGTTGGCGCGCTTCGCGCGCGCTGGATTGCTTCGCTTCGCTCGCAATGACGGAGATATAGCCTTGATCCTGATCGGCCAATTCGACTCGCCCTTTGTTCGCCGTGTCGGCGTTGCGTTGCGGCTTTATGAGATTCCGTTCGAGCATCAACCGTGGTCGACGTTCGGCGACGGCGACAAGATCGTGCCGTTCAATCCGCTGCGGCGGGTGCCGACGCTGGTGCTGGACAACGGCGAGACGCTGATCGAGAGTTTTGTTATCCTCGACTATCTCGATGAACGCGTTGGACCCGCCAAGACTATGATGCCGGAGAGCGGCGATGCCCGGCGGCGGGCACTGAAGATCTGCGCGCTGGCGACGGGTCTCGCCGACAAGGGCGTCATCTTGTTCTACGAAGGCGCGCTGCATAAGGAGACCTCGCAGATGTGGATCGACCGCTGCCGCACGCAGATCGGCAGCGTGCTCGCGGTGCTGGAGAAGGAGCGCGCCGGGGTTGTGACGCCGTACTGGCATGGCGCGGGGATTGGGCATGCGGATATCGCGGTGGCCTGTGCGTTGAGATTTGTGCGTGACGTGCATCGGGATGTGTTTTCCGAGCAGCAGTTTCCGGCGCTGACGGCGCATTCGGATCACTGTGAGGGGATGGGCGTGTTCAAGGAGATTTCGCAGGTGTTTAGTCCGCCGGCTTAGTCCCTTCGTCGTAGCCCGCATGAGCGCAGCGACATGCGGGGCCGATTCCGCGACGTGGAATCCCGGATGTCGCTTCGCTCATCCGGGCTACGATCAGCTTTTCCGCATCGCCTCCGGTGTGTCGGGCTGCACCAGCGGATGCGCCTTCGCGAATGCGGGCAACGCCATCGCTGCATCGAACACGCGCTTCACGGTCGGGTACGGTGCCAGATCGCATTTGGTGTTGATAGCCGCCGTCACATGGCCGACGAGGCAGACGTCGGCGAGTGTCGGGGTGTCGCCGTGGCAAAAGCGGCCGGTTGCGGTATCGCCGGCCAGGCGAGCTTCGAGGCTCTTCATCGTCTCGATGATCCAGTGGCGGCTCCAGGTCATGCGGGTGTCGGGATCGAGTTTGAGCTCGTGCTCGAGATATTGACGCACGCGCGGTGTCAGCAGCGGATGGCCTTCGCAGGCGACCATCAGCGCGAGGCCCCGCACGCGCGCGCGACCGCGCGCATCCTTGGGCAGCAGCGGTGGTTCGGGATGGATCTCGTCGAGATATTCGATGATCGCCAGCGACTGGAACAGCGCCGGCCCGTCGCCGTCGACCAGCGCCGGCAGCACCATCTGCGGATTGACGCCGCGATAGGCGTCCGTGCGCTGTGCGTCGGCGTCGAGGTCGACAAAGGTGACGTCGGCGGGAAGGTTCTTGAGGTTGAGCGCGATGCGCACACGGAAGGCCGCGAGAGAGCGCCAGTAGGAGAAGAATTGCATGTGGGCTCCTGTGTTTGCACAGCGTTTATGAGGGAATGATAATCCGAAATGTGTTTCGGAAAAAGAGAAATGTAAGGACCTGTTGGAAACCTGTTGGAAATTTGGGTAACGTATTGGCAACACTCGTCATTGCGAGGAGCGAAGCGACGAAGCAATCCAGTCTGAGGTTGCCGCTACTGACGGCTTTTGGCGCGCTCCCTCTCCCCAGCGGGGAGAGGGTTGGGGTGAGGGGCGCTCGGACTCTCGACGTGGTGTTACTGGCCCTCACCCGCCCTCGCTTTGCTCGGGCACCCTCTCCCCACCGGGGAGAGGGGAAGAAGGGCTAATCCCGCTTGAAGCGGTAGTCGAAGCGGGCGCCGTCGGATTTGATCAGGCCGACGGTGGGTGTGGGGAAATGGATCGGCATGATCAGGGTGTTGGTGTCGGCGACTTCGGCGAAGAATTTGCGGCGGGAGGCTGCGGATTGTTTTGCGTCCCAATCGACGCCGGGGGACCAGTCGGGCTCGCGGCACTGGATCACGTGGTGCACCAGGTCGCCGGCGACGACGGCGCGCTGGCCGCGTGAGAAGATGTTGACGCAGCAGTGGCACGGTGAGTGGCCGGGTGTCGGCGTCAGCGTGATGGTGTCGTCGAGCGCGTAGTCGTCGTCCACAAGCTGCGCCTGGCCGGCTTCGACGATGGGCAGGCAGTTGTCGCGAAACACTTTTCCGGGCGGGTTCTTGCCTTCGGCGTAGGCCTTCTCCCAGGCGGCGTATTCCTTCTTGTGGAAGATGTATTTCGCGTTCGGGAAGGTCGGCACCCAGCGGCCGTCACGCAGCGTCGTGTTCCAGCCGGTGTGGTCGATGTGCAGATGGGTGCAGAACACGTAATCGATCTTCTCGAAGCTGAGACCGAGCGCGAACAGCTCGTTGCGCCAGCGCTCCTTGCCGGGAAAGTCGAATGGCGGCGGATGATCCTTGTTCTCGCCGGTGCAGGTGTCGACCAGGATGGTGTGCTTGGGCGTACGCACCACGAAGGTCTGATAGGTGATCACCATCCGCCCCGACGCCACGTCGAACACCTCCGGCTCCATCGTCGCCAGGTGATGCTTGAACACAGCCTCGTCATACGTCGGGAAGAAGTCCTGCGGCCGCCGCCATGGCCCCTCGCGTTCGATCACCGCATCGATGGTGACGTCGCCGATCCTGAGTTGTTTCATTGTTGTGGTTCCTCGGAGTTTCCCCCTCGGATCATAGCGAGTGCGTCACCGCACGACCAGCGCGCCCCCTCTCCCCATCGGGGAGAGAGGGTTGGGGTGAGGGGCACTCGGCCTATCGATGCGGTGTGACTGCCCCTCACCCGCCCTCGCTACGCTCGGGCACCCTCTCCCCGCCGGGGAGAGGGGAAGAGGTGCTTCGCTTCGCTCGCAATGACGGTGGTTAGCGCTATCGCCGCCATTGCGGTCAACACGCCGGCTAGCAATTCGGTCAGGTGGTGGCCGCCGACGGGCAGGACGGCGATCATCATGATGGCGTTGAGGGCGGCGGCGGGCCAGAGCAGCCAGCGGCAGGTGCGCAAGCCCCAGAGCGTGACGACACCGAGTGCGGCGTGGAACGACGGGAAGCCGACGATGCCTTCGGCGGAGGAGAATGCGATGACCGTCAGCGATCCGTCCCGCAGAGCGGTAAACGCCGGATAGAACGCCCACATGCCGTGCGCGGCGGCGAAGTTGGTGAACGTCTCGGGCGCCGGGGCAAAGTGCGCGAAGGCGCTTGCCGTCGGCACCGCGATCATGCCGATTGCGAGACCTGCGAACGTCAGGCACAGGGCGGCGAGCAGCTCGGCAAGCCGGGCGCCCTGCTCCGAAACCGACAACCAGACGACGATCGCAATCAGCAGTGCGCCGGTGCTCCGATAGCAGGCGGTCAGCACGGCGGCCACATGCGCATTGTCGTTCGTGGTTGCGAGGAAGGTCGGCCAGTCGAAGCCGAGCCTGCGATCGATTGCGGCCAGCGCATCATCCTGCAGCGGCAATGCGGCGGCCGTCACGAGGTAGGTGAAGACGAGGAACACGGCCGAGATCAGCGCCAGCTGCAGCATGCCGCGGCCCAGCAGCTCGGATTTTCGGACGACGCCGCGGAGGATGCGACGGCGCTCGGACATCCTGCCGCGATGACTTGCCAGGAAGGCGGCTGCCCTGACGACGATCACGCCCGCGAGCAGACTTGCGAAGGCCTTCCAGTTGCCGTGCTCGAAGCTGAGCGGCGAGATCCAGAGCCAGATCGCATCCACCAGCAGGAACGACGCGATACAGCACCAGACGATGGTGGTGAGCCGGCGCGTCGCCGGGCAGCCGGCGGCAAACAGCCGCCGGCTGACGCGGCCGGCGGCGCCGAATGGTGCGCGAGTAGCGACTTGCGCCTGCGAGGACCATGGCAGAGCGACCAAGGCCGTTGTCCCTCCGGTGTGGATGACCGGGAGGGTGTATCAGCGGGGTGGTGGGGGGCGCGTCATTCGAATGGAGGATCGGGGCCATGCTTCGCGCTGAGCCGCATGTGACTTGCAAAGTCTTGGGATAGAGACGCGCCGCGCCACGAACTGGGCGCGCCCCCTCTCCCCGTTGGGGAGAGGGCTGGGGTGAGGGGCAGTCGCATTCGTTGTGAGACGCTGCGCGCGTCGTCTCGTCAATTGTAGCTTGGTGCGATTGCCACGTTCTACCAACGAACGCCCAGAGCCCCTCACCCTAACCCTCTCCCCAACGGGGAGAGGGGACACCGCTGAGTTCGCGGCGCGGCGAGCGCTACGGCAGCGCTCTGGGCGGGCGCGGGACGTACGGGTCGCCGTACTGCGTCGTCGTGGGTGGCGGCGGGATGTAGACCTGCTGCTGGGGTGGCGGCGAGTAGGTCTGCTGACGCGGCTGCGGCGGCGGGGGTGCTGCGACTGGACGCGCGGGTGGCGGTGGTGCTGCGGCTGTCGCTGGCTTGCGCTGCTTTGGCTCCTCGGTAGCTTTGGCGAGTTCGCGGCTCATCTGCCGCTGGTTGGCTTTGAGCTGGTCGATCGACTCGCGCAGCGATGCGATCTCGCGGGACATGCCTTCGATCAAGTGCGTGATCTCGGGAGATGGGGCGGCTTGCGCCGGAGGGGCGGCTTGCGCCGGAGGGGCGGCTTGCGCTGGAGCGGCGGCTTGAACCGGAGCGGCAGGAGCCGGCGGGGTCGCCGTCTCAGCGGCAGCGGGTTGTGCCGCTTGCGCAGGCGCTTCCGCTGCGGCTTGCACAGGTGCAGGCGCCGGCTGATCGGACGCGTTCTGGGCTTGCGCCAGCGTCGGCGCGGCCGTGACGAGTTGCGGCGCCCAGCTTGCAAGCACATCGCGCGCCGTCTCGCCGTAGGCCTGCACGCCGACCGTGGCCGCGATGCCGAGGCACACCACCAGCACGAAGCGCACGAAACCGCTACGTGCCCGCGACCGCGGCGCAGGCGCACTCAATGCGCGATAGTCATCCAGCGGCGGCGAACGAAGCGCGGACTCCGGCGGCGCACGCAGCGCAGACTCCGGTGGCGGAAGCGACGCCGCGGCCGCGACACGATCGGCGAGACCGATGTGCAGTTCCGACGGATCGGGCGGCGCCGTGCGCGGTGCCGAGTCGCTGCGAAGGATCGCGGCGATGTCGTCATGCGGATCGGACTGCGGATCGACGTGTTGCGTCTCTGTGCGTTCGACGGAATTAGGCTGCATTGGCGCTCCGGCAGTTGGAGTTTGCGCTGCGGGAGGACGTCATCGCGCTTTGACCAGAGCAAGGCAGTACGGTGGAAATGATGGGGCTGGGGAACTTCTGCACCGATAGAGCCCCGACCTCTCCGCACAATTAGCGCGCCCCCTCTCCCGGGGAGAGGGTTGGGGTGAGGGGCACTCGGTCCCTCGATAGATCGTAACCCCTCACCCGGATCGCTGCGCGATCCGACCTCTCCCTATGGGAGAGGTGAAGACGCGGCCGACTCTGCGACCCACATCAAGCCGCCTGCTTCCGCTCCGTGGGGTGAATCGTCACCGCGCGGACGCGGCCGAGACGGAGGACTTCGAGCTCCAGGGTGCGGCCGATGCGGTCGCGGTCTAGCAGGCGGATGAGGTCGTCGATGCCGTGGATGGCGAAGCCGTCGAGCTTGATGACGACGTCGCCGGGGAGAAGTCCGGCTGAAGCGGCGGGGCCGTTCGGGTCGAGCTGCATCAACAGGGCGCCCATGGTGTTGTCGATGCCGGCGACCACGGCGTGACGCCGCGGGATCGGGGCGGTCTGGGCGGAGACGCCGATGTAGGCGCGGCGGACGTAGCCGTGGCGGATGATCTCGCTCAGCACGAACTGTGCGGTGTTGCTGGCGACCGCAAAGCAGATGCCCTGCGCGCCGGAGATGATGGCGGTGTTGATGCCGATCACTTCGCCCGCGGACGACACCAGCGGGCCGCCGGAGTTGCCGGGATTCAGCGCGGCGTCGGTCTGGATCACGTCCTCGATCATGCGGCCGGAGACGGCGCGGATCGAGCGGCCGAGCGCGGAGACCACGCCGGCGGTGACGGTCGACTCGAAGCCGAGCGGATTGCCAATGGCGACGACCAGCTGGCCGCGCTTGAGCGACTTCGAGTTGCCGAGGGATGCGTAGCTGAGCTCGCGCGGCGAGTCGGCGCGCAGCAGCGCCAGATCCGTGTCCGGATCTGTGCCGAGGATGCGCGCGTCGGTGACGAAGCCTTCGTTGCTGCGCAGCCGAATGTCCTTCGAGGCGCCGACCACGTGGCTGTTGGTCAGCACCAGGCCGTCGGGCGAGATGACGATGCCCGAGCCAAGCCCGCCGCGCTCGCGGTTGCCGTTCCGCGCGCCGGTCTCGACCCGCACGACGGCGGGGCCGACACGCTCGGTGATGGAAATGACCGCGCGCGAGTAGGCGTCGAGCAGCGTGTCGTCGGTGTTTTGAGGGTCAGCCGGTCGCGGCGGCCTGATGTCGTCGGAGCTGCTGAAGGGGTCGTTGGTGAGGTCCAGCATGGTGAGGGCGATATAGGGATGGATGGCGGGGGTGCAAGGATGGCATGGCGGCTCCTCGAGCGACGCACACGGCGCACACTCTGAGTCCTCGCAATGAATGCCGTGCCCCCTCACCCCAACCCTCTCCCCACCGGGGAGAGGGGGCAGGCTCGCCGTGTGACAACGTCTTCACACCTCACGCAGGTCGAATGGGAAATGATGGCAGAAGCCGCACGCACAGCGCGCTCCCTCTCCCCGGCGGGGAGAGGGTTGGGGTGAGGGGCACTGGGCGCCAACGTCCGCCTTTGCACCGTCGCGGAAAAAATGCACCATAGACGTCCACCACTTAACCGGACGGCAAGAACAATGACCAAGGACACCATCCGCGTCGGGGTTATCGGCGCTGGCGCGAATACGCGGCTGAAACACATTCCGGGGCTGCGCAGCCAGAACAGCGTGGAGCTGGTCGGGCTTGCCAACCGCACCGAGGAGTCGAGCCGGAAGGCGGCCAAGGAATTGGATATTCCGAAGGTTTATCCGGACTGGAAAGGCGTGATCGCCGATCCGAACGTCGATGCGGTGTGCATCGGCACCTGGCCGTACACGCATGCGGAGATGACGATCGCGGCGCTGGATGCGGGCAAGCATGTGCTGTGCGAGGCGCGGATGGCGATGAATGCGCGCGAGGCGCATGCGATGCTGGCGGCATCACGGCGCAACCCGCACCTGATCGCACAGATCGTTCCGGCGCCGATGTCGCTGCCCGTCGATCGCACGATTGCGGATACGATTGCCGGTGGCGCGATCGGCAACATCATCGCGGCGGATGTGCGCATTTCCACCGGCGATTATCCGAACGCCGATGCGCCGCTGCACTGGCGGCAGAACCGCGACCTCTCCGGCAACAACATCATGGCGCTCGGCATCTGGTACGAGCAGATGATGCGCTGGACCGGCGCTGCCGCGAGTGCGTTCGCGGTCGGCCAGGTGGTGGTGAAGTATCGCCGCGACGCGTCCGGCGCGCGGGTGCCGATCTCGATCCCGGATCATGTGGACGTGGTGGGCACGCTGCAGCAGGGCGGCCAGTATCGGCTGGCGCTGTCGTCGGTGATCGGCCACGCGCCGAACCGCACCGAGGCGTATATCTTCGGCGACAAGGGCACGCTGGGCTTCATCACGCCACTGGAAGGCGAAGCGTATCTGACGCTGGCGAAGAAGGGCGGCAACGGCGCAGCGCCGCTGGCGATTGATGCGGCGAAGCGGGGTGCGTGGCGGGTGGAAGAAGAGTTCGTCAGCGCGATACGCGGGCGCGAGCCGGTGACGCATACGGACTTTGTGACGGGCACGAAGTACATGGAGTGGACCGACGCCGTGGCGCAGTCGATGCGGGAGCGGCGGGAGGTGGCGTTGCCGTTGGCGTTTTAGGCAGGGCGCCAGCCGCGCGATCAGCGCGCCCCCTCTCCCCGTTGGGGAGAGGGTTGGGGTGAGGGGCCTTCGGGCCGTAGCGTCGCGAGGATTTCTTCCAGGACGCCGTCGATGTTCTCGAGCACATCGTTGTTCCAGAAGCGAAGCACGAAGTAGCCTGCTGCCTCCAGCACTTGAGTACGCTTCGCGTCGGCCGCGGTTTGAACCGCGTGCTGCCCACCGTCGAGCTCAACGATGAGACGCGCGTCGACGCACAGGAAGTCATCAACGTACCCAGTGATAGGCACCTGACGCCTGAATTTCAAACCATCAAGTCTGCGATCGCGAACGTGGGACCACAGTTTGCGTTCTGCGTCGGTCGAATCGTGACGCAGTCGCCTGGCGACGTTGGTGGGGCGTTTTGCTTTCACCATGGGCGCCCAGTGCCCCTCACCCCTACCCTCTCCCCAACGGGGAGAGGGGGCGCGCCGCGTTCGCGGCATTCGCATCTCCCCTATCGGGGCTCCGCCCTACTCTGCGGCTTGGGGCATCTCCAGGCGTTCCAGCACCTTTGGCGGGCTCATCGGCAAGGCATAGAATCGCGTGCCCAGGGCGTTGTGGACGGCGTTGGATATTGCGGCCATGACTGGGATCAAAGGCACTTCGCCTACGCCCTTCACACCTTGCGGGTGCTTCGGGTTGGGCACTTCGACCAGGATCGTGTCGATCATCGGCAGGTCGCTGCACACCGGCATGCGGTAGTCGAGGAAGCCCGCGTTATCGACCTTGCCGTCCTTGTTGTAGATATACTCTTCGTTCAGCGCCCAGCCGATGCCTTGGCTGACGCCGCCTTGCAGTTGGCCTTCGACGTAGGCGGGGTGGACGGCGCGGCCGACGTCCTGGATCGCCGTGTAGCGGATGACGCGGACGATGCCGAGGTCGACGTCGACTTCGACGTCGGCGATGTGGGTGCCGAAGCCGCCTTCTGCTCCCTGGGTGTTCGATTGCGTGCCGGCGCCGATGGGGCCGCCCATGGCGGGGGCTTTTTCGGCCAGCTCCTTCAGGGTCAGCGGTTTGAACTCGCCGGCGTTGGGGCTGACCGGGTGGGCGGCGCCGTCTTCCCACTTCACGGCTTCGGGGTCGATCTCCCAGATCTTTGCCGCGCGCTCGCGCAGCGTCCTGATCACCTTCTCGGTCGACTCGGTCACGACGATGGCGGAGGCGAACAACACGCGGCTGCCGCCGGTGAGGTTGGAGAAGCCGATCGTTGCGGTGTCGCCGATCAGCACCGAGACGCGGCGATAGTCGATGCCGAGCAGTTCGGCGCAGACGTTGGCGATGGCCGCGCGCGAGCCGCCGATGTCCGGGTGGCCGGTGGTGACCACCACGTTGCCGTCCTCGGTGACGTTGACCTGCGCGCTCGATTCACCGCCGGCGTTGAACCAGAAGCCGGAGGCGACGCCACGGCCCTGCAGCTTGCCCTTCAGTGGCGTCTTGTAGTGATCGGAGTTGATCGCCGCCTCGACGGTCTCGAGGTAGCCGATGCGCGGATACACCGGGCCGTGCGCGGCCTTGGTCCCCTCCTTCGCGCCGTTCTTCCGCCGCAGCTCCAGCGGATCCATCTTCAGCGCTTCGGCGAGCTCGTCGAGCACGCACTCGACCGCGTATGCGCCGATCGGCGCGCCGGGCGCGCGATAGGCGGCCACCTTCGAACGGTTGGACAGCACGTCGTAGCCGACCGACAGAACATGCGGGATGTCGTAGGGCGAGAAGCTGCAGCCGGCGGCGCCGCGGATCGGCGAGCCCGGGAACGCGCCCGCCTGCAGATAGAACGTTCCTTGCGCTGCGACGATCCTGCCGTCCTTGGTGGCGCCGATCTTCACCGTGCTCTTCGAGGCCGAGGTCGGCCCCGTGGCCCGCATCACCTCCTCGCGGGTCATCACCATCTTCACCGGACGGCCGGACTTCTTCGCAAGCATCGTCGCCAGCGGCTCGAGATAGACGATGGTCTTGCCGCCAAAACCGCCACCGATCTCGGCGGGGATGGCGCGGATGTTGCTCTGCGGGATGCCGGTGAGCAGCGACGTCATCGCGCGGACCATGAACTGGCCCTGGCTCGACGACCAGATCACGGTCGTGTTGTCGGCGCCGACGCTGATCAGACAGGCGTGCGGCTCGATGTAGCCCTGGTGCACGGCGCGGGTCGAGAACGAGCGCTCGATCACCACCTCGGCCGCAGCGAACCCCTCGGCGATGTCGCCCTTCTTCAATTCGAGCTTGCCTGCGATGTTCGACGGCTTGCCTTCGAACTTGTTGAAGTCATGCAGCAGCGGCGCGCCGTCCTTGATGGCGTCGTCGATCTCGATGCTCCACGGCAGCACCTCGTAATCCACCTCGATCAGCTCGCAGGCTTTTGCCGCGATCGCCTCGGTGGTGGCGGCGACGGCCGCGACCGGATGGCCGGGGAACAGCGCCTTCTCGCGCGCCATGACGTTGCGGCACATCCAGCGCATGTCCTGGATGCCGAGCATCACCGACTTGTCGAGGGGGAAATCGACGATGTCCTTCGACGTCACCACCGCCTTGACGCCGGGCAACGCCTCGGCCTTGGCCGTGTTGATCGATTTGATGCGCGCATGCGGGTGCGGTGAGCGCAGCACCTTGCCCCAGATCATGCCGGGCATGTTGGTGTCGGCGGCATACGCCGCGCGGCCGGTGACCTTGTCGACGCCATCCGGGCGAATGGTGCTCTGGCCGATCCACTTGTTGTTGGTGACGACGTTCATTGTGCAGCCTCCCGCATTTCAGCGGCGGTCTCCAGGACCGCGCGAACGATCTTGTCGTAACCGGTGCACCGACAGAGGTTGCCGGCGAGCCAGAAGCGAACTTCTTCCTCGGTGGGATTGGGGCTCCGCTGCAGCAGCGCTTCCGAGGCGACGAGGAAACCGGACGTGCAGATGCCGCACTGGAGCGCCGCATGCTCGAGGAACTTCTGCTGCAGCGGGTGCAGCTTGCCGCCGAGCGCCATGCCTTCGATGGTGCGGAGCGACGCGCCTTCGGCTTCGGCGGCGAGCATCAGGCAGGAGCAGACGAGATTGCCCTCCACCGTGATGCTGCAGGCGCCGCAATCGCCGGAGGCGCAGCCTTCCTTGGAGCCGGTGAGCCCGAGCGGCCCGCGCAGCACATCGAGCATGGTGTCGTTCGGCTCGCAGAGGAACTCCATCGGCTCGCCGTTGATGGTGGTGGAGACGTGAACTTTTGCCATGAACCTTACTTCCCTTGCGCGCGCTGGGCGGCGATCAGCGCCGTGCGCTTGAGCAGCACGCCGGCAACCTTGGTGCGGTAGCGAATAGTGCCGCGCTTGTCGTCGATCGGACGGCAGGCGGCGGAGCATGCGGCAGCGGCGGCTTCGAGTGCGCCGGTATCGAGCCCCGAACCGATCAGCGCCTTCGCAGCGGCATCCACCACCAGCACGGTGGGCGCCACCGCGCCGAGCGCGACGCGCGCGCCGATGCAGACGCCGTCCTTCATCGTGAGGTTGACGCCGCAGCCGACGACGGCAATGTCCATTTCCGTGCGCGGGATCATGCGCAGGTAAGCGTCGCTCGATCCCGGATCGCGCTTCGGCAGCACGAAGGCGACGAGGATCTCGCCGGGCTTCAGGTTGGTGCGGCCGGGACCGGCGGGTACCTGCTCCACTGCGATCTCGCGGCGGCCGCCCGGACCCTGCACGATTGCCGTGGCGCCGGCCGCGACCAGGGCGGGCACGCCATCGCCGGCCGGCGAGGCGTTGCACAGGTTGCCGCCCGCGGACGCGCGGCCCTGCACTTGTTTGGAGCCGATCAGATTGATGCCTTCGAGCACGCCGGGCCAGACCTTGCCGAAGCGCGGATGGTCGTGCAGCGCCATGCCGGAGGCGGCAGCGCCGATGCGGAAGCCGCCGTCCTTGGTTTCCTCGATGGCCGTCATCTCGGGGATTTTCTTGATATCGACAATCAGGCCGGGCTTCACGACGCCTGCCCGCATCTGCACCAGGAGATCGGTGCCACCGGCCAGGATGCGCGCCGCGCTTCCCGCCGCCGCATACGCGCTCACCGCTTCATCCAGCGTCCGCGGCGCGAGGTATCCAAGGTCTGACATTATGCGTGCTTTTCCCGTTGCGTTTCCGTTGTCCTGCGGATTTTCGGGGGACCGCGCCCCCGTTTCGTGGGGCGGACCGAGCGGGAGCCGCAGGATTCTAGTGAAGGCTACACGGTGAGCGTGACGATTGGAACGGGTCTAAGGGGTTGGGCAGGCATGAGGTTTTCATGGGGGGAAAGGGAGGGGCAGCGGTCAAGACGGCACGTATGTATCCCGCTCCTTGTCAGCATGTGCGTACCGGATCGCCGACCGCGAAAACGCCCTCAGCTGAGCGGCGTGCTGCCCGCCCAATTATCTCATGAGCCTGGAAGTATCTTCTTCGCGATAGCTTTGACTGCGTCGATGACGGGCTTCCCACCAGTCACCGCTGCGGCAACGGCGACGCCGATATTGCCGCCCGCTCCAGCGAGCGAGCAAACCGTAACCGCCCCTGTGAAGAGAGCCAGGTTGTAGGTGTTGCTACAAATGTCCGAGTGTTTCTTATTCCACCACTGATGTACGCCGTTCGAGAACGACGTGACGGCCTTCACCACTTCCTTTTCCGGTACCTGCTTCTTGGCAAAGCCTGCGACCATTTCCCGGATGCGCTCAAGCTCCGCCTTCATCTTTTCGAGCTCGGTTATCTCCTTGTGGCGCTTGGTCTCTGTCGGGATCGTTTGGGAGGTAGTCATCAAGAGCTTCGAGCTTGGCGTCGATTTGGAGAATAAGGGCAACGATAGCGAGCTGGATGTCTTTGGCGTTTGACTGGACGGCTTTGCCAACTTTCGTGCGAGGCACTTTCGTTGAGCGTCGAACTTTCTTGTCGGCAGCGCTAAACGTCCCAATGAATTTCGTGAACTCAAGGAAGTTAAAAACCCGAGCATCCGCGTACTCATAGATCCTACCCGGCTTCAGGTTGAGTAACCCAGCAACAATCCAGAGCTCACTCAACGGCTCGTCAGGCCACCGCTCATTGTAGACCTTGAAGCTCCTCAGCGCGTATTCGAGTTCTCGCTCTGAAAGGCCACGCCTTCGAAGCTCAATGCCGTAACGAAACTTACGGCCATAAATATCTCGCGTAGTAACGATGTCGAGAACTCGTCGCCCCGCTGCAACTTGGAGCTCTATTTCAAATCCGGCGTTTCGGAGCACTGAAATGACTTGATCTGCGAGCATCCGCTCGTCTGGTTCTCTAGCCCGAGCCGGTGCGCGCTTTGTACCAGTCTCTGCCGCCATAAATTCGATCCCCCGCAATCCGGCCAATACACACGCAGAATCGGTGACTTGCAAGCAGAGGTGGCAGTGCTACGGTCGGAAAATGCGGGGGCGCAAGCTATGAAAGCCGACGACAAGCAAATTTCTGACCGGCTGCAGGAAATCATCGAGCTCAGGAAGAAGATTGATGAGAGAACCGCTACGGTGCTGCCGTTGCATCTCATCCTCGAACAGAAGATGAGCGAATACCTTCAGGCTAGAAACGAAGCGCCTCCAAATAAGTGGGCCGGTAAGAAACAGCGCTGCGAAGAGCTTAAGCCACCCGAGTTCGAACCAGAAATGTGGCCGGTATTCAAAGCGTGCAACGACCTGCGCAATGAGATCGCGCACAACCTAGACCAAGCGGCTATCCAGGCGCGCGTCGAGCAACTCCGTGCTGCGTATCTGGCCGCACTCAGTCCAGGGGTGCAGCGCAAAGCCTCTGAAGGTCTCGGAGACATCCAGATAATCGAGGATGCTTTCCGCTTGTGCCACTCGTATATGTCCGTCGCGACTGAGAATGTTAAAAAAGGAAAGTAGGCGAGAGGCTAAGGACGCGGCGCGGCCGAACGGACGGCTGGAGCGAATCGGAAGCAGTACGTTCTGTCCGCAAGTCTTGCTCCTTTAGCCTCTCGGTCTCCGTCCAATACGTCCGATAAAACGGCTCATCTGCCGTCTTCTGCGGGTGCACACGAGCAATCACCCCGCCACGAACACCGCAAACGGCTCGTCCATCGTCTTCTGCAGATGCGACCGATACACGGCGTAGTTCGCATCGCTCTCGCTGATCCGCCCGAAGCTCGGTGCTGCGACATTCGCGATCGGCAATAGCGCGATCGGCGTCGCTATCGGCGTCAGCGCGGAGCCGCGGCCGGAGAGCAGCGTGGTCAGGATGCCGTACATCTCGCCGGTGATGGTGGGGCGGGAGACGGTGATGAGGCGGTGCTGGCCGTGGCGGTTGGTGACGAGATAGATGTGGCCGGATTGGTTGGGCACCGCCACCTCGCCGAACTGGGCGTAGGCGGCGTCGGAGCGCTCGCGCTCGCGGAACGCGAGGCATGAGGCGGCGGGGTCCCAGGCGATCTCGGTGCGGTAGGCGTAGATGGCGCCCTTCTCGCCGAAGGACGGACGCAGCGTGACGTAGCTGCCCTCGAGCCAGGCCACGGCGCGGTGCGAATAGGCGCCGAGGCTGTCGGGGGCGACGTCGCCGTTGGGCGCGGCGGCGGGTGCGGGCGCAGCATCAGGTGCGGGCTTGTGCGCGCGGAGCGAGACGCCGAGCGCCTGCTCGATGCGGACGGTGGTGGCCAGCGTGAACGGGCGGCGGCCGCCGAGGGCTTTCTCCAGGGTGGAGAGCGAGAGCTTCGCCTGCTCAGCCAGCTGCTGACGGGAGATGCGGCGGCGGGCCAGCTCCTCGCGGATGGCGGCGGCGACGCTGCGGCTTTGTTCGTCGGAGAGCTGGCGGTCGGGGGTCAGGGTGTGCCTCGTCCTTCAAGTCTTGCCGCAGCGTGCCCCCTCTCCCCGTTGGGGAGAGGGTTGGGGTGAGGGGCTACTGAGCTCGAGAGTTGGTGAGCCCCTCGCCCGGATCGCTTCGCAGCCTTGACAGCGCGAACCGATGTTGAGGGTGTCGCGGCCCCTCACCCCAACCCTCTCCCCGCCGGGGAGAGGGGGCGCGCTGTGCTCGTTTCGCCTTCATTGCCCAACGACTCTACCAGACGGACAAATGCGGACAAAGGCGGACGGGGGCGCCGTCCACCGGGCGGATGGCGGGCGGCAGGCGGCGGAAGATTGCCGATCATCACGCTCGCGGTACGGCATGGGCGCTCGCCATGATCGGGGCACTCGAACACCACCCGTCGGGAGCCACCCATGACCACCACGACCTGCGACGATGCCGGCCAGAGCCGGAACAAGCTGAACGAGGAGCCTCTCAGTTTTCACGCGATGGCGCTCAAGGCCTCAAAGATCATGGCTGCAATCCTTCTGGGGTTTGCGGCCTTTTTCATGACCTTGCAGGTGGCCGCGGCCGGCAATCTGGCGCGGGCGTTTTCGAAGATCGACGAGGCCAAGAGCGGCTCGCTGCTGATCAAGCGCGAGGACGGCGGGTTTGCGGACGCCAATCGGCTCGGCATCGACGTCGACCTGACGGTGTCGGGGCCCACGGTGCGGGCGCGGGTGACGCAGATTTTTCGCAATCCGACACAGGAGTGGGTGGAGGCGATCTATGTCTATCCGCTGCCGGAAGGAAGCGCCGTGGACACGCTGAAGATGGTGATCGGCGACCGGGTGGTGGTCGGCGACATCAAGGAGCGCGAGAAGGCGCGCGCAGTCTACGAAGAGGCGCGGCGCGACGGCAAGAAGGCGGCGCTGACCGAACAGGAGCGGCCGAACATCTTCACCAACTCGGTCGCCAACATCGGCCCGGGCGAGACCGTGCTGGTGCAGATCGAATACCAGGAGCCGGTAAAGCAGGACGGCGGCAAATTCTCGCTGCGGGTGCCGATGGTGGTGGGCCCGCGCTTCAATCCGAAGCCGGTGGTGCAGACGGTGGATCTGCGCACCGAAGGCAACGGCTGGGGCCGGACGACGACGGACCCGGTGCTGGACCGCGCGCGGATCTCGCCGCCGGTTTTGGACCCGGCGCTGCATGCGCCCGTGAACCCGACCAACATTACCGTGCGGCTGCAGGCGGGTTTTCCGCTGGCCGAGGTGAAGAGCCACCATCACAAGGTGAAGATCGACGAGCCGGACAGCGCAACGCGCATCATCAAGCTGTGGCAGGGGCCGGTGGCGGCGGACCGCGATTTCGAACTGACCTGGACGGCAGCAGCGGAGCGCACGCCGTCGGTCGGGCTGTTTCGCGAGCATGTGGGCGACGCGGACTACCTGCTGGCGACGATCACGCCGCCGGTGCTGGAGACCCGCGAGACGCCGACGACGCGCGAGGCGATCTTCGTGATCGACAATTCCGGCTCGATGGGCGGCACGTCGATAGCGCAGGCGAAGGCGAGCCTGATCTATGCGCTCTCGCGCCTGATGCCGGGCGACCGCTTCAACGTGATCCGCTTCGACGACACGATGGAGACGCTGTTTCCGGATGCGGTGCCGGCCGACCGCGCGCACATCGCGCGTGCGAAAAAATTCGTCGACGCGCTGGAGGCGCGCGGCGGCACCGAGATGGTGCCGGCGATGCGCGCGGCGCTGACCGATGCCGGCGAGAGCGGCGACCGGCTGCGCCAGGTGGTGTTCCTCACGGATGGGGCGATCGGCAACGAGCAGCAGCTGTTCGACACCATCACGACGATGCGCGGCCGTTCGCGGGTGTTCATGGTGGGCATCGGATCGGCGCCGAACAGTTTTCTCATGACGCGCGGCGCGGAGCTCGGGCGCGGCACCTTCACGCATATCGGCTCGGCCGAGCAGGTGGAGGAACGGATGCGCGAGCTGTTCAACAAGCTGGAGAGCCCGGTGGTGACGGGGATTTCGGCAACGTTTTCGGACGCGAAGGCGGACATGACGCCGCAGACACTGCCGGACCTCTATCGCGGCGAGCCGCTGGTGCTGGCGGCGCGGCTGGAGACGTTTTCGGGCTCGGTGGAGATCAAGGGGCGGATTGGTGAGCGGCCTTGGAGCGTGACTCTGCCGCTGGCGAGTGCCGCGCAGGGCGCGGGGCTGTCAAAAGTGTGGGCGCGGCGGAAGATCGCCGATGCGGAAGTCGCGCGCACGCTGCGGCAGGCGACGGCCGAGGAAGCCGACAAGACGATCCTTAAGCTGGCGCTGGAGCATCAGCTGGTGACGCGGCTGACGAGCCTGGTCGCCGTGGACAAGACGCCGAGCCGGCCGGAGGGCGAGCCGCTGAAGGTGACGGACTTGCCGCTGAACCTGCCGGCGGGGTGGGATTTCGAAAAGGTGTTCGGCGAGCGAGCGCGGGAGCAGCAGCAAACGCCGGAGGAGCGGCGGGCGGATGCTGGTGACAGACGCGTGCAGGTGGTGAAGGCGGATGGTGGGAAGCAGGTGGCGTTGGCGAAGCGGCCGGTGCTGGTGTCGCCCGCGGCGCAGACGGTGACGCTGCCGAAGACGGCGACGGATGCGGAGCTGCGGATGATGGCGGGCGCGATGCTGGTGGCGCTGGCGCTGGTGGTGCTGGTGATGAGGCGGCGGCGTGTGGTGGCGGCGTGATTTGGATAGTGCACGCGCCGCAGGAGGCCCCCACCTCTCCCAAGGGGAGAGGTGGGATTGCGCCAGCAATCCGGGTGAGGGGGTACGGCCTTCGAGAGTCCCAGTGCCCCTCACCCCAACCCTCTCCCCAAACGGGGAGAGGGAGCGCGCCCTGCTCGTGGTCAGGATCGAGTTTTGCAGTTGGTCTTTATCCGGATGGCACGTTCCACCCATCCGCAACTCGCGCGTGGTCGCCCATACGGCCACGCGCGTTTTTCTCGTCATTGCGAGGAGCCGAAGGCGACGAAGCAATGACGGAGTAATGCGGTGACCCGCCCTCTTCTTGCTTTGCTGCTTGCGCTCGCCGGCATCATCCTGTTCGGGCAAGGCGCTTACATCCATGCCAAGGCGTTACTCGCGCAGGTGCTCCTGGAGCGGGCGTTTGACGAAACTCTCGCCACAGGGCGCAGCACAAAACCGTGGGCGTGGGCGGATACGTGGCCGGTGGCGCGGATCGAGGTTAGGCGGATTGGCGCGAGTGCGATCGTGCTGAGGGGATCCAGCGGCCAGGCGCTGGCGTTCGGGCCGGGGCATCTGGAGACGACGCCGGAGGCGGGCGAGCGTGGCACGGCGGTGTATTCGGCGCATCGCGATACGCACTTCCGCTTCGTCAAGGACATTGCGATCGGCGACGAGATTCTGGTGACCCGCAGCGACGGGCGGACGTTCGCGTTTCGCGCGACGGCGACCGAGGTGGTGCGGTTCGATGCGTCGGGGATCGATCCGCAGGGGGATGGCCACGAGCTGGTCCTGTCGACGTGCTGGCCGTTCGACAGCGTGACGCCGGGCCCGATGCGGTTTGTGTTGCGGGCCGTGCTTGCGGCGCCCTCTTGACTTCGGTCGGTCGACCGAAATATATTCGGCCGGTCGACCGAATTAGGGAGAATGGCCTATGACCGACCACGCACTCGGATCGAACCCCTCGTCCACCGCAGGCGGCATCGTGGCCGTGCTGTACGGCGTGGCCGCCTACGTGTTTTTCCTGGTGACATTCCTCTATGCCATCGCCTTTGTCGGCAACTTCGCCGTGCCGAAGACGATCGACAGCGGCGAAGCCGGGCCGGTGGCCGTGGCGGTGCTGGTGAATGCGCTGCTGCTGGGGCTGTTCGCCGTGCAGCACAGCGTGATGGCGCGGCCAGGGTTCAAGCGCTGGTGGACGCGGTTCGTGCCGCCATCGGTGGAGCGCTCGACCTTCGTGCTGCTGGCGACGGTGGTGCTGGCGCTGCTGTGCTGGCAGTGGCGGGCAATTCCGCAGCCGATCATCTGGTCAGTGAGCAATCCCTTTGGCGAAATGATCCTGTGGGCGATCTTCTGGATCGGCTGGGTGGTGCTGCTGGTCAGCACATTCCTGCTCAATCATTTCGAGCTGTTCGGCCTGCGGCAGGTGTATGCGCGGCTGCGCGGGCACACGCTGCCGGAGCCGGAGTTCAGGACGCCGCTGCTCTACAAATCGGTGCGGCACCCGCTCTATCTCGGCTTCCTGCTGGCGTTCTGGGCGACGCCGACCATGAGCGCGGGGCATCTGCTGTTCGCGGTGGCGACCACCGGGTATATCTTCATCGGCATCTGGTTCGAGGAGCGCGATCTGGTGGCGCAATTCGGGGATCAGTACCGGCGGTATCGCGAGCGGGTGTGGATGGTGGTGCCGTTGCCGTGGCGGAAGGCGGAGTGAGCCCGACAGTCGGCGACACGATCAGCGCGCCCCCTCTCCCATCGGGAGAGGGTTGGGGTGAGGGGCTCCGGCGGTGGTTGGTGGAACGTGGCGCGCGGCTGCGTTCTCACAATTGGCGCCCGTGCCCCTCACCCCTACCCTCTCCCCAACGGGGAGAGGGAGCGCGCAGAGTTCGCGGCGCGCGTAAACAGAATCGAACAGCAGGTTAGGTCCTACATGGCACGCGCGGCCGTCAAGAAGATGGAGACGTCGACCAGCCTGCTGGAGGCGGCGAAGAAGGTGTTGCGGCAGAACGGGTATGCGGGGCTGTCGACGCGGGATGTGGCGGCGGAGGCCGGCGTGCCGTTGAGCCAGATCCACTATCACTTCGGCTCCAAGCAGAACATGATGCTCGCGCTGTTCGAATATCTGAACGCGCAGCTGCTGGGCCGGCAGCAGGCGCTGTTCAGCGATACGTCGATGAAGATGTCCGAGCAATGGGACCGCGCCTGCGACTACCTCGATGAGGACATCGCATCCGGCTACGTGCGGGTGCTGCAGGAGCTGATCGCCGCGAGCTGGCACGACGCGGAGGTCGCCAAGGTGATCCGCGCCGGGCTGATGGGCTGGCTCGAGCTCATCGTCTCCGTGGCGCGCAAAGCGGAAGCGACGGCGCCGGGTGCACTGGGGCCGTTCACACCCGAAGAGGCCGGCGCGTTCGCGGCGAACTGTTTTATTGGCGCGGAGAGTCTCTACCTGCTGGGCGCGGAGAAGAAGGGCGTGCCGGTGCGACAGGTGCTGCGGCGGGTGGGGGATTTGATTCGGGTGGCGGAGAAGAGCGGGTAATTTCGTCATTGCGAGGAGCCGTAGCCCGGATGAAGCGAAGCGAAATCCGGGGCTGAGTCAGCGGTTGTGTTCCCGGATTACGCCATAGCCGATGCAGCGCATCGGCGTCCTTGAGAACGGCGGCCTGAAGGCCGCCTATGCCATCCGGGCTACAGCGCTGGAGGAGATGCGATGCGCGCAAAAATGCCGGACAAGGAAGGGTTCGTTACGCGCGACGGCGTGAGGCTCGCTTACGAGGTCTATGGCGATGGCGCCGAGACGATGCTGTTCATTCCGCCGTGGAGCATCGTTCACTCGCGGGTCTACAAGGCGCAGATCCCCTACTTCTCCGAGCGCTTCCGCTGCATCGCCTATGACGGGCGCGGCAACGGCAAGTCGGACCGGCCGGAGGACGTGAGCGCCTACACGCTGGACAATTACGTCGCCGACGCGCTGGCGGTGATGGATGCGACCGATGGGGGCCAGGCGATCCTGGTCGGGCTGTCGTTCGGCGGGCTGCTCGCCTGCGTGCTGGCGGCGCATCATCCTGAGCGCGTGAAGGCGATGATTTTGGCGGGCACCGTGTCGAGCATCGGTCCCGCCCATTTCGAGCACCTGGCGGCGTCGCACTTCCTGGCGAAGCGCGAGACCTTCGAAGGCTGGGACAAGTTCAATCGCGGCCACTGGCTGCGGGACTATCCGGACTTTGCCGAATTCTTCATCCGCAACATCTGCACGGAGCCGCACTCGACCCGGCAGATCGAGGACGGCATCAGCTGGGCGAACGACACCACTGGCGACGTGCTGGTGAAGACCGTGGAAGCGCGCGCCGTGCCGCCGCAGTTCGACGTCAGCAAGGCGATGTATCGCAAGATCGCCTGCCCTGCCCTGTTCATCCACGGCGACAACGACCAGATCCAGCCGCATGCGCGCGCGCAGGCCGCGAGTGCCGAGGTGAAGGGCGCAGAGCTGGTGACGATCGAGAACGGCGGCCACAATCCGCTTGGCCGCTATCCGGCAAAGGCCAACGCGCTGATCCTCGATTTTCTGGAGCGCAGGCTCGGCCTCGCAGCTCCAGCACGGCAGGCGGCGCCGCGCGCAGCACGGGAAAAACGCGCGCTCTATCTCTCCTCGCCGATCGGGCTTGGGCACGGGCGCCGCGACCTCGCCATCGCGCGCGAGCTGCGGAAAATTCATCCCGATCTGCAGGTGGACTGGCTGGCGCAGGACCCGGTGACGCGGCTGCTCGACGCGAACAACGAGCGGGTGCATCCACTCAGCGCGCGGCTCGCCAGCGAGACGCGGCACATCGAGCTCGAATCCGGCGAGCACGACCTGCATTGCTTCCAGGCGCTCCGCCGCATGGACGAGGTGCTGATCAAGAACTTCATGATCTTCCAGGATGCGGTGACCCAGGGCGACTATGACCTCGTGATCGCCGACGAGGCCTGGGACATCGACCACTTCTGGCACGAGCATCCCGAGCTGAAGCGCGCGAAGCTCGCATGGCTCACCGACTTCGTCGGCTATGTGCCGATGCCGGCGGGCGGTGCGCATGAGGCGTTTCTCACCGCCGACTACAATGCGGAGATGATCGAGCATATCGAGCGGCACCCTGGCGTGCGCGACCGCTCGATCTTCGTCGGCACGCCGGAGGACATCGTGCCGCTGTCGTTCGGCAAGGACTTGCCGGCGATGCGCGACTGGGTACCAAAACATTTCGATTTCGCCGGCTATGTGATCGGCGAGCACCCAGCGACGTTCGGCAGCCGTGAAGAGTTGCGCGCGCGGCTCGGCTACCGCAACGACGAGCGGGTGTGCATCGTCACGGTGGGCGGCTCGGGCGTCGGCCACCATCTGATCAAGCGCATCCTGCAAAGTTTTGCGGCGGCGCGGGCAAAGCTGCCGGATCTGCGGATGATCGTGGTGGCGGGGCCGCGGATCGATCCGGCTTCGCTCAACGCGCCGGCGGGCGTGGAGCTGCACGCGTTCGTGCCCAATCTGGACCGGCACCTGGCCGCGTGCGATCTGGCGCTGGTGCAAGGCGGCCTTACCACCTGCATGGAGCTCGCGGCAGCGGGAACGCCGTTTCTGTATTTTCCGCTGCAGAACCATTTTGAACAGAACTTCCACGTCGCACACCGGCTGGAGCGCTATGGCGCCGGACGACGGATGGCGTTCGCGACGTCGACGCCGGAGATGATTGCGGAGGCGATGGTGGAGGCGCTGCGGGCGCCGCGGGTGGGGATGCCGGTGGAGGCGGACGGCGCCGTGCGCGCGGCAAGGATGCTGGCGGAGTTGCTTTAGCTGTCATTGCGCTCTGACGATCTTCTCCCCTCCTCCCGCTCGCGTAGCGAGTGGCGGGGAGGGGTCGGGGGCGGGGGACGATGTTCGCGATCGAGACTCAGCAGGCCCCCCACCCGGCTCGAATTCGCTTCGCTCATCCGAGCCACCCTCCCCACCACTCGCTTCGCGAGCGGGAGGAGGGTGAAGTGAAGAGAGCGCCTTCCCTCGCAATCACGTGATCGCCCGGCTCCGGGACTCAGCCTTGCGCCTGCAAGCCTACCGCAGCGCAGCAAAATCGTCATATTGGGTGCCTGAACAAAGGCAAACCTCCCTTGACCACAATTACTCCCGACCGATGGGTCTCCACGACCCATCGCCCGATGGGCTTTCGTGAATTCGTTGTGCTGATCGCGGCCATCATGGCGCTCAATCCGCTGGCGATGGACATGATGCTGCCGGCGCTGCCGGAGATCGGCAAGGCGTTCGGTGTCAGCGACGCCAACCACCTGCAGACGGTGCTGTCGACGTTTCTCTTAGGTTTTGGCGTCGGGCAGTTCGTGATCGGGCCACTGTCGGACCGGTACGGGCGCCGGCCGGTGCTGATCGGCGGCATGATCGTCTACGGCATCGCCAGCATGCTGACGCTGGTGGCGCCGAGCTTCGAGACGCTGCTGCTCGCGCGCGCCTTGCAGGGACTGTCCACCGCGGCGACCCGGGTGATCGCGACGTCCGTGGTGCGCGACTGCTACGCCGGACGGCGGATGGCGAGCGTGATGTCGCTCGCGCAAATGATCTTCATCTCGGTGCCGGTGCTGGCGCCGTCACTCGGGCAACTGGTGATGCTGGCCTCGCACGAGTGGCACAGCGTGTTCGCCGTGCTGCTGGCGGCAGGCCTGATCGTGCTGGGCTGGACGGCGTGGCGGCTGCCGGAGACGCTGGCGGAAGAGAACCGCAAGTCGCTGGCCGTGCGCGACGTGCTCGGCTACTTCCGCGAGACGGTGACCAACCGGCAGACGCTGGGCTATGCGCTTGCCGCCGGCTGCCTGATCGGCACCATGTTCGCCTACGTGTTCTCGGCGCAGCAGGTGTTCACCGAGGTGTATGCGCTGGGGCAGTATTTCCCGCTGGCGTTTGCGGCGATCGCACTCGGCGTCGCGGTGGCCGGCTTCGTCAATGCGCGCATTGTCGGCAAGCTCGGCATGCGGGTGATCTCGCACGCGGCATTGGTCGGCTTCATCGCGGCATCGCTGGTGATGATGATTTTCGCGCGGCTCGATGCGCTGCCGCTGGCGCTCTACATGACGCTGGCGACGCTGACGATGTTCACCTTCGGGCTGATGATCTCGAACTTCACCGCACTGGCGATGGAGCCGCTCGGCCACATCGCCGGCACGGCATCGTCGCTGTACGGCTCGATCACGACGCTGATCGGCATCGTGCTCGGCGGCGCGATCGGCCAGGCCTATGACGGCACGATGGTGCCGCTGACGACGGGGTTCTTCGCCTGCACGCTGATTGCGCTGGTGGTGGTGATGGTGACGGAGCGCGGGCGGATGTTCCGGGCGAGCAAGCAGGTGTAGCAGAGTAGCCGGGGCGGTTGCACTTCACCTGTCCCATAGGGAGAGGTCGGATTGCGACAGCAATCCGGGTGAAGGGTTACGATCTCTCGAGAGTCTGGTGCCCCTCACCCCAACCCTCTCCCGTTGGGAGAGGGAGCGCGCAATCTGCAGGACAGATGCCGAGAGTCAGAACTTCACCACGTGCCGGAACGCCACGTAAGGCCACAACGCGCTGTTCTGCGCGACCTTTGCGGTCTGCGGCCAGAAGGCTTTCTTGCCGAACTGCTTCGCGACCGGAACCATCCAGACGACGAACGCGACCAGGGCGACGGCGAGATAGGCTAAGAGAATCCGTTTCCACATCGGCCACGAGGCTAGCCGAGGTTTGTTAACGGACGGTGGCGGGCTTCGCTGTCGGCGGCGGCCACAAACGACAACGGCGGGCCAGGCCCGCCGTTGGATGACACCGGAAGCGCGGCTGCCTCAGCGCAGCAGCGCGGCGGAGTTGAAGCGGTAGTTCACGCCGACCTTGCCGACCCAGGCTGAGTCGTTGCTGTCGAAGCTGACGAAGCGGTTCTGGTTTGTCGGCCGGCTGCGGAAGGTGTCGTGCTCTTCCTTGAACTGCATGTAGAGCACTTCGCCGGTCACGCTCCAGTTGTTGGCGAAGGCGAATTCTGCGCCCATGCCGCCGGTCCAGCCCCAGCGGGTCTTGCTCGAGCTGAACTGCTCGCTGAAGGCGGGGAAGCCTACGAACGTCGAGCTGACGGTCGTGTCGATGCCGGCCACGGCCAGACCGCCGGTGCCGTAAACCAGCACATCGTTGAAGGCGACACCGCCGCGGGTGCGCAGCGTGCCGAACCAGTTCATCTTGCCGGAGGTCGACTGGTCGCCCGTGAGGCCAAACGGAGGGGCGAACGTGATGTTTTGCGACGAGGTCGCGCTCACGTCGGCCCAGTTGGCGTCGGCGACGACGCCAAACACCTTGTTGCCGAACTGCCAGTCGTAACCGATCTGGCCGCCGGCGGTCACGCCGATCTTGGTGGCAGTGTATTCGCCATTGTCGCTGATGAAGCCATCGGCATCGTGGCGCAGCGCGGTGTAGCTGACGCCGCCGACGTTGCCGCCGATGTAGAGGCCGGTGAAGCGCGCGGGACCCGCATAGGACCGGCCCGCCGCTGCAAAGGCGTTGCCGCGATAGTTTACGCCGACCTTGCTGACCCAGGCGGAGTCGTGGCTCTCGAAGCCGACGTTGCGATTCTGGACCAGCGGGCCGCTGCGGAACGTATCGTTGGCCTTGTCGAACTGCATGTAGAGCAGTTCAGAGACCAAGCTCCAGCCGCCCCACAGCGCGGTTTCGGTGCCGACACCTGCGGTCCAGCCCCAGCGCGTGTCGCTGGTCGAGAACGTTTCGTTGGTGAACGGGAGGACCCGGTTGCTGACGGTGGTCTCGATGTCGGCGACGGCGAGACCGCCGGTGACGTAGATCAGCGAGTCGTCCGCAACCAGGCCGAGGCGCCCGCGGAGCGTGCCGTACCAGCTCATCTTGCCGGAGGTCGCCTGGTCGACGAGGGTGACGCCCGGCCCGCCCGCACTCGGATTCTGCCGCGCCGTTGCCTCGGTGTCCGAATAGTTGATGTCGCCGACAATACCGAACAGCCGTGAGCCGAACTGCCAGTCGTAGCCGGCCTGCACGCCGCCCGAGTAGCCGAACCGGGTGGCGCTGTATTGGCCGTTGTCGGCGATGTAGCTGTCCTGGTCGTGCCGCATCGCGGTGTAGCTCACGGTCGCGCCGTTGACGCCGATATAGGCACCGTTGAAACGAGCGACGCTGGCGGCCAGGACCGGCCCCTTCGTCGGCATGCTTGCCTGGGCCGTCGCCAGCGCCGACGCGCCGCCATTGAAGCGGTAGTTCAGGCCGACACGGGCAACGAAGGCCTGATCGTTCTCGTCAAATTGACGGGTCCCAGGCGCGCCGAAGATCGCAACCGGAACCTCAAGCGACTGCCGCTCCTGCGCGAACTGCAGGTAGAGCATCTCGGCGTTCAGGGTCCAGTTGCCGCCTAGCAGCACCTCGGTGCCGGCGCCGGCGGCAAAGCCGTACCGCGTCTGCGAGAATGAGTTCGCGACCGTCAGTGTGACCGGCGGCGGCCCGAAGGCTGTAAGGAGACGGCGGTCATAGCTGGAATCGACATCGGCAATCGCCAGGCCGCCGGTGATGTAGAACAGCGCGTTGTCGACCACGAGGCCGGCGCGGGCGCGCACGGTGCTGAACCAGTTCAATCGCGCACCGATGTCGTTCGTTGGGCTGAATATCGTCCCGTTCGGATTAATCTGCGTGTTGGCCTTGGCGTCGCTCCAGTTCCAGTCGGCGACCACGCCGAATAGCTTGTTGCAGAACTGCCAGTCGTAGCCGGCCTGCACGCCGGCCGTGGCGCCGATCTTGTTCGCCGAGAAGTCCGAATTGTCGACGAACAGACCGTCGATGTCGGTCCGCGTCGCCGTGTAGGCGACCGCGCCGACGTTGCCGCCGAGATAGAAGCCGTTGAATTGGTTGCCGCAAACGGCGGCGGCGGGCGCGCGCGCCTTGACCGGCATGTCCGCCGCAAAAGACGGAGTGGCCAGCGCCACGGTGGCGACGGCGAGCGAGACGGCACGGAACTTCATGGTATTCCCCCAACAATTTCCGAGGGCAATGTAGCCGGTTCCGTGATTCCCGGCTGTATCCGCGCTGCAACATCTCCGGCAAAAGGTAACGGAGGCGGGAGGGTCACCGGAAATCATCCGGATCCACCGGCACCATGACGCATCCCAGCCGACACCCGCCAAGTCCTTGAACGAATTGATGCTTTTGGGTCGATTCGGCTAGCCCGCCCTTGCCCTCTTCCGCAGGCGCACATGCGCCAGGCAATTGCACCCGGGCGGATGGGCGACGAGGTCGTCGCTGGCGTCGGCCGGTGCGACCTCCTCCGGCTTCTCTTGAGCCTTCTCTTGCGGCTTGTTGGCGTTGGCGGCGGGGATGTAGTTCAGCACCGGCGCCAGCCAGCGCTCGGTCTCGGCGATGCTCCAGCCCTTGCGGCCGGCATAGTCCTCGACCTGGTCGCGCTCGATCTTGCCGACGCCGAAATACTCGGCCTTCTCGTGGCTGAAATAGAGGCCGGACACCGACGAGCCCGGCCACATGGCGAAGCTCTCGGTGAGTTTCACGCCCGCCGCCTTCTCCGCATCGAGCAGGCGGAACAGCGTGCCCTTCTCGGTGTGGTCGGGCTGTGCCGGATAGCCGGGCGCCGGGCGGATACCGTGATACTGCTCGAGGATCAGCTCACTGTTGCCGAGCGTCTCGCCGGCGGCGTAGCCCCAGAGTTCCTTGCGCACGCGCTGATGCATGCGCTCGGCGAAGGCCTCGGCGAGACGGTCGGCCAGCGCCTTCACGAGGATCGACGAGTAGTCGTCGTTGGCGTGCTTGAAGCGGTCGGCGATCACGTCCTCGCCGATGCCGGCGGTGACGGTGAAGCCGCCGATGTAATCCGGCACGAACGTGTCCTTCGGCGCGATGAAATCCGACAGCGCCACGTTGTGCCGCCCCTCGCGCTTCTCCAACTGCTGGCGCAGGGTGTGGAAGGTCGCGATCGCTTCGGTGCGCTTCTCGTCCGCATAAACGAAGATGTCGTCGCCGACGGCGTTCGCCGGCCAGAAGCCGACCACCGCGCGGGCGCGGAACCACTTTTCATCGACAAGCTGCTTCAGCATCGCCTGCGCGTCGTCGAACAGTGCGCGCGCCGCCTCGCCCTGCTTCGGATCGTCGAGGATCGCGGGATACCTGCCGGAGAGCTCCCAGGTCTGGAAGAACGGCGTCCAGTCGATGTATTCGACGAGCTCCTTGAGCGAGTAGTCGTCAAAGCTGCGGGTGCCGAGGAACGACGGCTTCACCGGGGCCGAAGCCGCCCAGTCGATCTTCAGGGCGTTGTCGCGCGCCTGCTTCAGGCTCAGCCGCCTCTTGTCGGCCTGCGCCCTGGCGTGCGTATCGGCGATCTTCAGATACTCGCTGCGCACGTCAGCGGCGTAGGCCACGCGCCGCTCCGGCGACAGCAAGGACGAGGCGACGCCGACGGCGCGGCTTGCGTCGTTGACATGCACGACCGGTCCGCGCCGGTAATTCGGGTCGATCTTCACGGCCGTGTGCACGCGGCTGGTGGTGGCGCCGCCAATCAGAAGCGGCACGTCGAACTGCTGCCGCTCGAGCTCGGCCGCGAGATGGCACATCTCGTCGAGCGACGGCGTGATCAGGCCGGACAGGCCGATGATGTCGGCGCCTTCCGCCCTCGCCGTCTCGATGATCTTCGCCGCCGGCACCATCACGCCGAGGTCGATCACCTCGAAATTGTTGCACTGGAGCACGACGCCGACGATGTTCTTGCCGATGTCGTGCACGTCGCCCTTGACGGTGGCGAGCACGATCTTGCCGGCGGAGTTGCGGCCGTCGCCGGCGATGCCGGCCTCGCGGTTGCGCCGCTTCTCTTCCTCCATGAACGGCAGAAGGTAGGCGACCGCCTGCTTCATCACGCGCGCAGACTTCACGACTTGCGGCAGGAACATCTTGCCGGCGCCGAACAGATCGCCGACCACGTTCATGCCGTCCATCAGCGGGCCTTCGATCACCGACAACGGACGATCGGCGGCAAGGCGCGCGGCTTCGGTGTCTTCCTCAATGAAGTTGGTGATGCCGTGCACCAGCGCGTGGCTGAGGCGCTTGTTCACCTCCCAGCTGCGCCAGGCGATGTCGGCTTCCTTGGTCTGCTTCTCCTTGCCGCGGAAACCTTCAGCGATCGCGAGCAGGCGCTCGGACGCGCCCGGGTCGCGGTTGAGGATCACGTCCTCGCAGGCCTCGCGCAGCTTTGCATCGAGATCGTCATAGACGGCCATCTGCCCGGCATTGACGATGCCCATGTCCATGCCGGCCTTGATGGCGTGATACAGGAACACCGAATGCATCGCCTCGCGCACCGGCTCGTTGCCGCGGAACGAGAACGACAGGTTGGAGACGCCGCCGGAGATGTGACAGTGCGGCAGGTTCGCCCGGATCCAGCGCGTCGCCTCGATGAAGTCGACGCCGTAGTTGTTGTGCTCCTCGATGCCGGTCGCGACCGCGAAGATATTCGGATCGAAGATGATGTCTTCCGGCGGGAAGCCCACATTGTCGACGAGGATGTCGTAGGCGCGCTTGCAGATCTCGGTCTTGCGGGCAAACGTGTCGGCCTGGCCGACCTCGTCGAACGCCATCACGACCACGGCCGCGCCATGGCGCTTGGCAATGGTCGCCTCGTGCATGAACTTCTCCTCGCCCTCCTTCATGGAGATCGAGTTGACGATCGGCTTGCCCTGAATGCACTTCAGCCCGGCCTCGATCACGTGGAACTTCGAGGAGTCCACCATCACCGGCACGCGGGCGATGTCCGGCTCGGATGCAACGAGATTGAGGAACGTCACCATCGCGGCTTCGGAGTCGAGCAGACCCTCGTCCATGTTGACGTCGATCACCTGGGCGCCGTTCTCGACCTGGTCGCGCGCGACGGCGAGCGCCGCGGTGTAGTCGCCGTTGGTGACCAGCTTGCGGAAGCGCGCCGAGCCCGTGACGTTGGTGCGCTCGCCGATGTTGACGAACGGAATTTCGGCCGTGAGCTCGAACGGCTCGAGCCCCGAAAGGCGGAAGCGGCGCGGTACCTCGGCGACGACGCGCGGCTTGTGCGGGGCGACGGCGTCGGCGATCGCCCTGATGTGGGCCGGCGTGGTGCCGCAGCAGCCGCCGACGATGTTGACGAGGCCACTCGCGGCGAACTCGCCGATCAGGCCCGCCATGAATTCCGGGCTTTCGTCGTAGCCGCCGAATTCATTGGGCAGGCCGGCATTCGGATAGGCGCAGACCAGCGTGTCGGCGACGCGGCCGATGTCGGCAACGTGGGCGCGCAGATCCTCGGCGCCGAGCGCACAATTGAAGCCGATCGACAGCGCCTGCGCATGCCGCATCGAATTCCAGAACGCTTCCGGCGTCTGGCCCGACAGCAGCCGGCCGGACTTGTCGGTGATGGTGCCGGAGATCATCAGCGGCACCTTGATGCCGCGCTCGTCGCAGATCTCGGAGACGGCGTAGAGCGCGGCTTTTGCGTTCAGCGTATCGAAGATGGTCTCGACCAGGAGCACGTCGGCGCCGCCATCGAGCAAGCCGCGCGCCTGCTCGCCATAGGCTTCGCGCAATTCGTCGAAGGTCACCGCACGGAAGCCGGGGTTGGACACGTCCGGCGAGATCGACGCGGTGCGGTTGGTCGGGCCGAGTGCTCCGGCGACAAAGCGCGGCTTGCCGTCTTCCTTCGCGACGCGGACGGCCGCGGCCTTGGCGAGCTTGGCGCCTTCGAGGTTCAGCTCATAGGCGATGGCCGACAGGTCGTAGTCGGCCTGCGCGATCGAGGTCGACGAGAAGGTGTTGGTCGCGACGATGTCGGCGCCTGCCCGCAGATACTGCGCGTGGATCTCCTCGATCGCCGTCGGCTGGGTGAGGATCAGCAGGTCGTTGTTGCCGCGCAGGTCGCGGTGAAAATCCTTGAACCGCTCGCCCCGGAACGCGGCCTCATCGAGCTGCAGATCCTGGATCATCGTGCCCATCGCGCCGTCGAGCACGAGGATGCGCTCTTGCGCGAGGGCGCGGAGGGTGGATTCGATTTTGCTTACGCTTTGAGCCACTGGCGAATTCCAATATTTCTGCTGTCATGGCCGGGCTTGACCCACGGCTGTCCGGTTCATGTGAAGTATAGTTCAAGCCTTAATTGATTTGTACTTGCAGGGATCGGCTGTAGCGGTTCGAGCAGCCGGTCGATTGGGCGTCTGTGCATGAGATTT
>JAESGW010000495.1_pt1 | contig 34999 bp, 33 predicted proteins | sample 9269791 | NCBI WGS metagenome assembly JAESGW01 (sample SAMN16773120, study PRJNA677053) | algae metagenome | isolation source: Aphanocapsa lilacina HA4352-LM1 and co-occurring heterotrophs from near cave... | place: USA: Maniniholo cave, near Haena, Kauai, HI | collected 2009-07-28
GAGCTGCGCGGCGAGGACGCGGTTCTGCTCCTCGACCGAGTCGATGTCGGGCGCGTCGAGGATCGCGAGACCGGGTGCCATCGCCGGCGACGGCACGAGCTGCAGCGCGGCAGGGTCGTTGGTCTGCCGGTCGACGCGCTCGAGCTCGGGGAGCAGCCGGTCCTGGCCGAACCACCTGGCGTCGTCGGGGTGGTGCACCAGGACGGGCGACCGGGTGGTCGGGCGGAGCACGCCCGGCGCGGTCACGCGGGTGCCCACGAGGGAGTTGACGAGCGTCGACTTGCCGGCGCCGGTGGACCCGCCCACGACGGCGAGCAGCGGGGCGTCGAGGGTCATCAGCCGCGGGATCACGTAGTCCTCGAGCTGGTCGACCATCTCCGCCCGCGACGCGCGCTGCTCGGCCGCGCCGGGGAGCTCGAGCGGCAGCCGTGCCTCCTGGAGGGCGCCTCGCAGCCGTACGAGGGCCGTCACCATGGCCGTGGTGTCGCTCATCGGGTGGGTACCACCTGTCCGGGGAAGGAGATGTAGGGACGGATGCGGCGCAGCTCCTCGACATGCTCCTGGCCGCGCACGGAGAAGTCGTCCGGCGCGGTCCCGCGCAGGTAGCGGTGGTGGAGGTAGCCGAGCTCGATCGCGACGGCCTGGTACTCGCGCATCCCGCGCTCGGCCTGCTGCCCGCCCTGCTGGCGCGCCCAGCGCCGGGCGTGCCGCCGCGCCGGCAGGTCGACGAGCCACGGGATGTCGGTGGCCGGGAGCAGCCCTCGGTCCGCAGCGTCCTGCAGGGCCTCGGTGAGCAGCGGTCGCTCGGAGCGGCGGCGGTAGACGGCGAAGGCCACGACCCCGAGGAACGCGGGGAACATCAGCGTGCCGTAGACGACGAGGAAGTCGCCCGTGCCCGACAGGGTCGAGGAGTTCCACACGCCGTGGAGGAGTGCCGCGAGGACGAATCCCGCGACCGGCGCGAGCAGACGTACGGCGGTGCGGCGCGAGGCGATGGCGAGCCCGACCCCGATGCCGATGAACGCGGTGAAGAACGGGTGCGCGAACGGGCTGATCAGGCACCGCAGGACGAAGGTCACGGTCAGGGCGGTGGTGCCGCCGGGCCCCAGCCCGTCGGTGCCGTCGTAGGCCGCGGCGAGGTAGAGGATGTTCTCGGTGTAGGCGAACCCGATGCCCACCATGCCGGCGTAGACGATGCCGTCGAGCACCCCGTCGAGCTCGTGGCGGCGCCACCAGAGCAGCAGGAGGAGGAACGCGCCCTTGGTGAGCTCCTCGGTGAGCGGGGCGACCACGGCGAGGCTGTCGCGCTCGCTGGCACCGCCGACCAGCCCGAGTCCCTGGAAGACCAGCGCCGCGCCGGTCGCGGCGAAGGCGCCCCAGAACAGGCCGGCGACCAGGAGGTTGCGGGGCTCGGGCTCGTAGCGGTCGAGCCACATGAAGCAGCCGACCAGCGGGCCCACCGGAACGGCGGCGACCAGCGCCGCGAGGGCGAGCGTGCCGGGTGCGCCCGAGAACGCGGCGACGGCGGCCATCACGATGCCGCCGAGGAGCACCAGCGCCGCGACCACCACGGTGAAGGCGACACTGTCGCGGCGGCCTCTCTGCATGGTCCGACCCTAACGGAGCAGGCCCGTCGCGCCCGCCTTGCCGCACCCCTCGGGGCGACGCCCGCGGTGCCGCGGGAGCGGGCGTCTCACGTGCCCCGTACGACGGGCGTGCGGATGCTGGTCCGCGACACCGTCGCGTAGCCGGTCCTGCGGCCGGTCACGCGCACGGAGATCCGCTCGCCACGGTGCACCGGGCGGAGCGTGAGCCGACGGCCGGTCCCCACGGTCCTCCCGTCCACGAGCCACACCACGCGCAAGCGCGCACCGGCCGACCAGTCCCCCGCCCGGACGCGCAGGACCTGACCGACGACGGGGCGTCCGGCGATGCGCGGCCGGTCGGCCACGAGCCGTCCCCGGCGCACGTCGGCGTCGTCGAGTGCCGTGGCCGTCGAGGCAGCCAGGCCGGGCGCGGTCCCGGTCACCTCGACGCTGATGCGCGCACCGCGGTGCCGCGCCCGGAGGGTGAGGCGCTGGCCCGTCCCCCCGACGATCTCCTCGCCGTCGGCGAACCAGGCGTAGGTGAGCGTGGCGCCCGGCGTCCACGTGCCGGGGGCGACCGTCAGGACCTCCCCCACCCGTGGCCTGCCGGTGATCGCGGGTCGGCCGGCGGCGACGGCGCCCGGCGTGGGCGTGGGGATCGCGCCGGGGTCGGTCGGCGTCTCCGTTGGCGTCTCGGTGGGCGGGACGGTCGGCGTGCCCGTGGCGGTGAACGTGTGCACCGCGGAGTGGTCGACGGCGCCGTACGGGTCGCTGCTGCGGACGTACCAGCCGTGCTCCCCGGGCGCGACGTCCCACGTCGCGGAGACCGGGGTGCCGCTCCCGAGGTCTTCGAACGAGGCGATCGTCTCGGCGGTCAGAACGTCCACGCTGATCTCGTCGGTCGCCAGACGCTTGACCCGCGCCTGCACGCCTCCGGCCGCGTAGGGGATCTCGAACTCCTGGTGGACCGGCTCCAGCGACGGGTCGTCGGAGTCGAAGTCGTCCAGCGACGGCGAGTAGGTGCGCACGACGATGCGCCCGCCGACGTTGTCGAAGTGGAGCAGGCGCAGGTAGCCCAGGCCGCCCTCGGGCAGGCCCTGGTAGTCGAAGAGCATCGAGTAGACCGTGCGGTCCGCCACCCCGTCGCCGTCGTCGTCCATCTCGTCTGTGCGCGTGTAGGCATCGTGGTAATGGCCCGAGCCGACGGCGATGACGTTGGCGTTGGGAGTGACGACCTCGTCCATGATGCGCTGCGGGACCGGGCCCAGCCCGCCGGTCGTGAGCATGAACTCGTGCAGGTTGATGATCACCTTGCGCTCGGGGTGGTCGGCGATCACGCGGTTCATCCAGCGGATCTGCGCGTCGCCCGCACCCCAGCCCATCGAGACGACCATCAGGTCGACGCCGTCGGAGCTCACGAGGTCGTAGTGGCCGCGGTTGTCCTCGTGCGAGCCGCCGTACCAGGGGTTGGCTGCGTACCGCTCCTCGCCGAACCACTGCCCGTACGCGCCGTAGTCGTTGCGGTGGTGGCCGACGTCGTGGTTGCCGGCGAGCACGCCGTAGGGGATGCCGGCCTCGTCGAGGTCGCGGTAGGCCGCATCGGCACGCTCCCACTGGGCCGGCTGGTCCCAGTCGTTGACGATGTCGCCGGTGTGCATGAGGTACTGCAGGTCGAGGTTCGACCGCTGCGCGACGAGGAAGTCGTGGATCGCGCGCTGGTGCTTGTAGAAGTCGGGGTTCTGGTTGTAGTACTGCGTGTCCGACTCCCACGCGACGGTGAAGTCGTACTGGTCCCGGGGCGTGACGCCCTTCGCGGAGTACGCCGGCACCTGGTCGCCGCGCGTGCTCTGGCCCGGCGTGGTGAAGCCCTCGGAGTGCTGCACCAGGACGGTGATGCGCCCGTCCTCGACGTGGTCCTTCGCCGCCACGAGCGCCTCGAGCTCGAAGTCGGTCGCGGCGCCGCCGGTGGTGAGGTGCTCGGCGACCTCGTCCCACTCGCCGGCGGTGACGTCCAGCACGTGCAGGCCGATGCGCGCCTCCGCGTTGGCCGAGCCCGACCAGTGCACGCGGGCCGTGAAGTCGTCACCGGCGGCCTCGGGGACCTCGACCGTGAACAGCTGGTAGGGGAAGAGGCTGTCCGAGCTGGTCTCGGCGGTGAGGCCGTCCTCGGTGGTGACCGACTCGAGCTCCTCCTGCGTCAGCAGCACCGCGCCCTCGCGGGTGACCCGGCCGGCGTCGTACGCGGTGCCCTGGCGGGCGGTGACGGCGGCGTCGTCGGCCTCGAAGTGGTAGCCGCGACGCAGCTCGACGTCGAGCACGTCGCCCTCGGGATCGCTTGCGGTCGCCTGCAGGGTCACCCCGCCCGCCTCGACCTCTGCTCCATCGGCCGGGGCCGCCAGGGACGCGGTGGGCTGCTCCTCGGGCGTGGTGAAGACGATCTCCCGGGTGCGGGTGTTGCCGAGGCGGTCGAGCGCGGTCAGCACGACCTCGTGCTCGCCCGGCTCGAGGTCCACCGACGAGGCCGGGTGGGGCAAGGAGACGTCCTCGCCGTCCAGCGTGGCCGTGAGCGAGGCGACACCGGAGCCGGCGTCGACGGCCTCGGCGTCGATCTCGAAGGCGCCGCGCATGGTGGAGCCGTCCTCGACCGTCGCCGTCACCTCGGGCGCCGTGTTGTCGACAGTGAGGGTGCGCGTGGCCCGCTGGCCGTCCGCCTCGGCCGTGACGGTGTGGGCGCCGTCGGCGACCGCGCGGGTGTCCCACTGGTGCAGGACGGAGTCGAAGGCGTCGGCGGGGACGTCGAAGGTGGCGAGGAAGTAGACGAGGTTGGCGTCGGAGAACCCGATGCGGGCGTCCGGGGCCGGGCAGGGCCGCGCGGTGGGCTCCTGGCCCTCCCCGGCACCCGCGCACGCGACCGGGCGCAGCACCCGGCCGTCGGGCAGGGCGAGGCGCGGGTCGATCGCCGTCCAGTCGTCGTTGTTCTCGTCGGGATCGGGCCGGGGCCACGCCTTGGTGCCGGCGTAGATGCCGACGGTGACCTGCTCGCCGCGGACGACCCGCTCGAGCGGCACGTCGGCCGCGACGGTCTCGGTGCGCTCGTAGAACCCCTCGTCGAACACCGTCAGGACCTCGTCGCCGATCTTCACGCCGTTGCGGAAGAAGGCGTCGGTGTTGGTGGCCTCGAAGGCGAAGCGCGGAGCAGCCTCGAGCGAGGGCACCACGTCGGTGACCTGCTGCCCGTCGACCGCGAGCGAGAGGCCTGCGGGGTCGCCGTCGGTGGTCGCGGTCAGCGCGAGGTCGCCCGAGACGAAGTCGCCGTCCGCGTGGTTGAGCCGCACCCGCGGTCGTGGACCGTCCGTCAGGTCGATCCGGACCGGCCCGAGGGTCGTGGTGTGGGTGCCGTCGGAGACCTCGAGGGTGTAGTCCACCCAGCTCTTGCCGTAGAGGTCGACCGACGGGACGGTCTGGACGAACCGACCGGGCGACTCGAAGCGCAGGGAGCGGGTGACGGGGTCGCCGACGTCGGTCGCGAGCGTCAGCTCCGCCGTCCGCACCTGGTGGTCGTCGGTGACGTCGAAGCCGACGGTGAGGTCCTCTGTCTCCGGGAGCAGCGGCCCCCCGGTGAGGTCGTCGATCTCCGGGGGCGTGTCCACCGGCGGGGTCGCGACCAGCCCGGCCGGCACCTGCCCGGGGTGGGTGTAGCCGGGCGTGGGCACGGCCAGCCCGGTCATCGTCTGCACGGTCCCGTCCCGGACCTCGGGCACCCACAGGTGGTCCGGCGACGCGGCCGGGTTCCAGGCGTACTGGATCGCGGTCGTGGCCGTGGTCTGCGCGTCGTTGAAGTAGTAGGTCGTGCTGGTGTCGATCCCGGTGTTCGTCATCACCTGGATGCCGCGCAGGCCGCCGTTGGCCATGCCCCCGGAGCGGACCTCGACGAGGTCCACGCCGGCGGTCAGGTCCGCGCCGAGGGCCGCGTTGAAGTCGGAGGCGGTGAGTGCGTCGTTGGCGCCGTTCTTGATCCAGAGCACCAGCGTGCGACCCGGCTCGATGACGGGGTCACGGGGCGTCGCCGGCCACAGCGCCTGGTTCGTGGTGACCGCGTTGGCGTCGATGTAGAGGTAGTTCAGGGTGAAGTCGCGGAAGGCGACCGGCTCGTCCGAGGCGTTGTAGACCTCGACGAACTCGTACGCGTCCGCGCCGCCCACGTTGGCCGTGTCGGGGGCTACCTCGGTGACCTGGAGGACCGGCGCGTCGAGCTCGGGGTCGGTCGGCGGGGCCGGGGGCTGGGTGGGGACCTCGGCCGCGTACGTGGGGGACGCGGCCAGCGGGATCGTGGCGAAGGCGCCGGAGGCGATCGCGAGGGAGGCGGTGAGCGTCGTCAGGGCGGTCAGGGGCGATCTCGCACTCGGCATGGCGGCACTCCACCGCGGGCGGGTGAACCGGTTCCGTACGCCCGGTGAACGCCACGGCTCGCGCAGCCGTCAGGTGTGCCTTGGCACGTGTCCGGGCAGCGGGCCCGCGTCGTACAGTGACCGCGTGAGCGAGCAGACCACTCCCGAGAGCACCGAGCCCAAGACCGAGTCGCACGACCCGGCGGTCCCGGCGGCCTACGCCGCGTTCATGCGCCAGGGCTGGGGGGACCGCGAGCTCGACATGCCGCGGCACCCGGTCGCCGACCTGGCAGCGGCGCGCCGCGCGCGGCTGGCCGAGGCCTTCCCCGAGGACCGGCTGGTGCTGCCGGCCGGCACCTACAAGGTGCGCGCCAACGACACCGACTACCGCTTCCGCCCCGACACCGCCCACACCTACTTCACGGGCAACCAGACCTCCGACGCCGTGCTGGTCATCGAGGACGGCGAGTCCGTCCTCTATGCCCGGCCGCGCTCCGAGCGCGACACCGACGAGTTCTTCCGCGACCGCCAGTACGGCGAGCTGTGGGCCGGCCGTCGCCCGTCGGCGCAGGAGATCTCCGACTCGCTCGGCATCGAGGTGCGCCACGTCAAGGACCTGCCGTCCTTCGACGACGACCGCAAGACCCGCGACCTGACCAGGGACGAGGACCTCGCCCGCGTCGCCGACGAGCTCCGGCTGGTCAAGGACCAGTGGGAGATCGGCGAGCTGCAGGAGGCCTGCGACATCACCACCCTCGGCTTCGAGGACTCGGTGCGCGAGTGGGACCGGGTGCTCCAGTTCGGCGAGCGCTGGATCGAGGGCACGTTCTTCCGCCGCGCCCGCGCGATGGGCAACGACATCGGCTACGACTCGATCTGTGCCGGCGGCTCCCACGCGACCACGCTGCACTGGATCGACAACACCGGCGCCATCGAGCCCGGCAAGCTGGTGCTGCTCGACATGGGCGTGGAGGGACACAACCTCTACACCGCCGACGTCACCCGCACCCTGCCGGTCGACGGCACGTTCACCCCGCTGCAGCGCGACCTCTACGACCTGGTCCAGAAGGCGCAGCAGGCCGGCATCGACGCCGTACGCCCGGGTGTGCCGTTCCTGGCCGCCCACCACGCGGCGATGGAGGTGCTCGCCCACGGGTTGTCCGACATGGACCTGCTGCCCGTCACGGCGGAGGAGGCGCTCGACCCGGAGTCGAAGGTCTACGCCCGCTGGACCCTGCACGGCACCTCGCACATGCTCGGCATGGACGTCCACGACTGCGGCCGCTCGTCGGCCGACATCTACCCCAAGGGCGACCTCGCCGAGGGGATGGTGCTCACGGTCGAGCCCGGCCTCTACTTCCAGGAGGACGACCTCCTCGTGCCCGAGGAGCTGCGCGGCATCGGCATCCGCATCGAGGACGACATCCTCGTGACCGCCGACGGCAACCGGAACCTCTCGGCCTCGCTCCCCCGCACGTCGGCCGACGTCGAGGAGTGGATGGGCCGGCACCGCTGAGGTGGAGTGCCACCACTACGACGCCTTCCGGTGCCGCTCCTGCACCCTGCTGGAGGTGCCGCGCGCCCGGCAGCTCTCCGACAAGGAGCGGCACGCCCGGTCGCTGGTCGACGTCCCGGTGTGGTTGCCGACCGTGGCCGGCCCGGAGTCGGGCTTCCGCAACAAGGCCAAGATGGTGGTCGGCGGCACCGTCGAGGCGCCGACCCTCGGCATCCTCGACCGTGACCTCGCCGGAGTCGACCTGCGCGACTGCGGCCTGCACTCCCCCGGACTGACGGCGGCCCTCGACCGGATCGCCGGCTGGGTGGCCGACGCCGCTCTGGTGCCGTACGACGTGGCCGCCCGCACGGGCGAGCTCAAGCACGTCCTGCTGACCGAGTCACCCGACGGGGAGATGCTGCTGCGGCTGGTGATGCGGTCGACGGCGCTCGAGGCCCGCGTACGGTCGCGGTTGCCTGCGCTGCTCGACGCGGTGCCGGGACTGCGCGTCGTGACGATCAACGTGCAGCCCGAGCACAAGGCCGTGCTCGAGGGCGAGCGCGAGATCGTGCTCACGGAGCACGCCACCCTGCCGATGCGCCTCGCGACCGGCGTCACGCTGCGACTGGGGCCGCGCTCCTTCTTCCAGACCAACACCATGGTCGCCGAGGCGCTGTACGACCAGGCGCGGTCGTGGGTGCAGGCACTGCCGGACGTGCGCACCGTGTGGGACCTCTACTGCGGTGTCGGCGGCTTCGCGCTCCACCTCGCCGGTCCGCGCCGCGACGTCCTGGGCGTCGAGGTGTCGGCCGACGCGACCGCGGCCGCGACGGCCACGGCAGCCGACCTGGGCGTGAGCGCGCGCTTCGTCGCGGCGGACGCGACGGCGTACGCCCTCGAGCAGGCCGACGCGCCCGACCTCGTCGTGGTCAACCCGCCGCGACGCGGCATCGGTGCCGACCTCGCCGACTGGCTGGAGGCGTCCGGCGTGCGACACGTCGTCTACTCGTCGTGCAACGCCGAGTCGCTCGCCCGCGACCTCGCCGTGATGCCGTCGCTGCGACCCGTCGAGGCGCGGGTGCTCGACATGTTCCCGCACACCAGCCACTACGAGGTCATGGTGCTGCTGACGCGCCCGTGATCGAGCCCGTCAGCCGCGGCGGACCTTGGGGCCGAAGGCGACCCGCTCGCGGATCTCCCCGACCCGGTGCGCGTCGTCGGCGTACGCCGCGGTCAGGTCGGGCTGTTCCTGGTCACCGGCGACCGCGACGGCCCCGACGCCCACCTTGACCCATGCGCGCACTGTAGTCAGGCGCCTCCTGACGTGTGACCCGAAGCACGGAATCCGCGGCCGCGGTCACAGGTTGTGCCGGTCGTGCGTGCATTCCGCCCTGTCCCGACGAGCGCTCCCACGACCGTGGGCGAGCTGCTGACGCAGCGCCGCGCCGTCGACCTCGCCCGCACCGAGAGCGCCCTGTGTCGCCTCGGACGCGCCGTCGACTGACCCCGATCCGCACCGCGTCCCCGCCCGGCTTGCCAACGGGCGGTATCGAAAGGTTACCTTTTCACTATGGATACTTCTGTTAAGGCGGAGGGGAAGCCCACCCGCTTCCGTCTCCCCTCCTTCGGCGTCCAGGTCCTGCTCGGCCTGGTGCTCGGCGTGGCCCTCGGCCTCGTCGCCCGCAGCATGGGCGCCGACGGCGTCGACGCCTCGACCGGCGAGGTCGACCCCAACTGGCTCACCGAGACCCTGGACACCGTCGGCGGAACGTTCGTGACGCTCCTGCGTGCGGTGGTGCCGCCGCTGGTGTTCCTCGCGATCGTCGCCTCGATCGCCAACCTCCGAGAGGTCACCGACGCGGCGCGCCTGGCGTGGCGCACGCTCGCCTGGTTCGCGATCACCGCGCTCATCGCAGTCGTCATCGGCATCGTCCTGGGCCTGGTCCTCCAGCCGGGTGACCACACCAGCGTCACCTCCGACGCCGCCTCGGCCCCGTCGTCGACCGGGTCGTGGCTCGACTTCCTCACCGGCCTCGTGCCGGCCAACGTGCTGGGCCTGGAGGGCTACGACAACGGCGACGGGTCGGTCGGCTTCTCGTTCAACGTGCTGCAGATCCTCGTGGTCTCCATCGCCGTCGGCATCGCGACGCTCAAGGTGGGCGAGGCGGCCGAGCCGTTCCTGGCGTTCGTGCGCTCCGCGCTCGCAGTCGTGCAGAAGGTGCTGTGGTGGATCATCCTGCTCGCCCCGATCGCGACCGTCGGACTGCTCGGCAACGCGGTGGCCAGCTACGGCTGGGACGCGCTCGGCTCGCTCGGCATGTTCACCGTCGCGATCTACGCCGGCCTCGCCCTGGTGGTCGCCGGCGTCTACCCGGCACTGCTGCGCCTCAACGGCCTCTCCGTACGGCAGTTCTTCTCCGGCGCGTGGCCGGCCATCTCCCTGGCCTTCGTGTCCCGCTCGTCGGTGGGCACCATGCCGCTGACGGAGTCGGTGACCGAGCGCAACCTCGGCGTCCCGCGCTCGTACGCCTCCTTCGCCGTGCCGCTCGGCGCGACCACCAAGATGGACGGCTGCGCCTCGATCTACCCCGCCATCTCGGCGATCTTCGTGGCGCAGTTCTTCGGCCTCGACCTGTCGGTCACCGACTACGTCCTGATCGCGTTCGTCTCCGTGATCGGCTCGGCCGCCACGGCCGGCGTCACCGGCGCGACGGTGATGCTCACGCTCACCCTCTCCACCCTCGGCCTGCCCCTGGAGGGCGTCGGGCTGCTGCTGGCGATCGACCCGATCCTCGACATGGGCCGCACCGCGGTCAACGTCACCGGACAGGCGCTGGTGCCGACCATCGTCGCCAAGCGGGAGGGCATCCTCGACCAGGAGACGTACGACGCTCCGCGCGGGCGCACCGTGTGGCGCGAGGAGGAGTCGGCGCGGGAGCCGCAGTCCGCGGTGGCCTGACGGCACACGGCGCGGCGGGGGGCCCAGGCGATGGGCCCGCCGCCGCGGTACGACCTGAGGCCGTCGACGGGCGCCCCCGGCAGGATTCGAACCCGCGGCCCAGTCATTAGAAGTGACTCGCTCTATCCAGCTGAGCTACGGGGGCTGGTCATCCACAAGTCAATCATGGGGCCGCCTGAGGGACCGACATTGCTCCTAGGCTTCGGTGATGGCAGTCCACCACACCAAGGACAAGGGAGATCTCGGCACGGCCAAGGCGCACGCAGACCTGGTCGAGAACGGCTTCACCGTGTTGTTCCCTGCCACCGAGCACGCCGAGTTCGACCTCGTCGCGTACCGGGACGGATCCTTCCACCGCGTCCAGGTGAAGTACCGGTCCGCCCGGCTGGGAACACTGTCGGTCCACTTCCGCTCCGTCTGGGCAGATCGTCACGGGACCCACATGCGGGCCATCGACAAGTCCCAGGTGGACATCGTGTGCATCTACTGCCCGGAGACGGACGAGTGCTACTACCTTCGCCCCTCCGAGCACGGCCAGTCGGTGACGCTGCGCGTGACGCCGAGCAAGAACGGCCAGGAGCGCAACGTCAGGATGGCGTCGCGCTTCCGCGCCGTCCCCACCGATCGGCGCTGACCGCCGAAGCCACCTGACCACGAGTGCGACGACACGCCCCACCACCTCCCCGACCTCGCGGCCCGGCCGCGCCACCATGGGCGCAGGCCCCGCCACGTATGAGGTAGCGGGGCCGAATGGCTGCCACGTACGACGGCCCGGCGGCGGAGGAGCAGTCCTCCGCCGCCGAGCTCGTCGCGGTGCTCAGACGCCGAGGTTGAGCAGCCCCAGGATCTGGTTGAGCAGGCTCTGCAGCTGGCCGAGCAGACCGGCGAGCGGACCGCCGTCGAGCAGGCCCGCCACGGCGCACAGCAGGTTGCCGAGCAGGTTGCCGGCGCCCGGCACGGCCACGATGTCGAGAACGACACGCTGGAGGTTGATCTCCAGGCCGAGCAGGTTCAGGTCCAGCGGACCGAGGACCAGGTTGAGCACGTCGCAGGCCGCCGCGCTGGACGCCACCTTGCCGTTGGTGAGCGACTGGCCGTTGATCTTCTTGACCGGGATCAGCCTGACCCCCGAGAACCTCGTGTCGGGTCCGGCGTCCTTGATCCGACCCTCCAGGAAGCCCTTCATGTAGAGCACACCGTCGCGGTTGACGGTCTTGATGGGCGTGAACGATCCGGTGACGCGGTCACCCTCCGACGTACGGCCCTTCACCTCGCTCGTGATCTTCCCGACGTCGGACTTGCCGACGACCGAGCGGCTGCTCGTCTCGGCAGCCGAGGCCGTGCCGACCGTGAACGAGGTGAGTCCGACCGACATCGCGATCGCGATGACGAGCCCTCCGGTGAGCCTCCGTGCTGCTTGTGTGGCGTGTCGCATATTTCCTCCGAGTGGAACGCCTCCCGCAGGACGACAGGCGCCGCCCCCTGCTCGCGACGCTAGGCACGGCCGGCGAGGGCCGGTCATACCCCATGGGGCGGGGACACGCGTTCGACTGCCGTTTACACCTGTGGCGCACCGCCCTGCGGGTGGGTGCGGCCCATCCGGCTCCCGCGCTCAGCGCCCGGCGACGTACGCCGCGACGTGGGCGTCGATCTCCGCGCCGATGCGCGCCTTGACGTCATCGGGGGCGAAGGACGCGTCCACCGCGGCGCGGGCGAGGTCGGCCACGCCGTGCTCGTCGAGGTCGAGCAGCCCGGCCGCCACCTCGTAGTCGTGGTTGAGGGTGGTCGCGAACATCGGTGGGTCGTCGGAGTTGATGGTGACGGTGACCCCCGCCTCGACGAAGGTGCGCAGCGGGTGCTCCTCGATCCGGTCGACCGCGCGGGTGGCGACGTTGGAGGTCGGGCACACCTCGAGCACCACGCCTGTGTCGGCCAGGTGGGCGAGCAGCTCGGGATCCTGTGCGGCCGAGACGCCGTGACCGATCCGCTCCGCGCCGAGCAGACGAAGCGACTCCCAGACCGTCCCCGGCCCGGTCGTCTCGCCCGCGTGCGGCACCGACCTCAGTCCAGCCTCGCGAGCCCGCGTGAAGTGCTCCTCGAACTGCGCCCGGGGCACCCCGATCTCGGGCCCGCCGAGCCCGAAGCCGACGAGCGCGTCGGTGCGGTGCTCGAGCGCGTACTCGAGCGTCGCGTCGGCGGCCGGGATCCCGGACTCGCCGGGGATGTCGTAGATCCAGCGCAGGACCAGGCCGAAGTCGCGCTCGGCTGCCACCCGCGCGTCCTCGATCGCCTCGGTGTAGGCCTCGATCGGGATGCCGCGCAGCACGGACGTGTACGGCGTGCAGGTCAGCTCGGCGTAGCGGAGGTGCTGCCCCTCGGCCATCTCGCGCGCCACCTCGTAGGTCAGCAGCCGGACGTCCTCGGGCGTGCGCACCAGGTCGACCACAGCGAGGTAGACCTCGATGAAGTGGGCGAAGTCGCGGAAGGTGAAGAACCTCCGCAGCTCCTCGAGGTCCGACGGCACGCCGGCGCCGGGATGGCGCGCCGCGAGCTCGGAGACGATCCGCGGCGACGCCGACCCGACGTGGTGGACGTGCAGCTCGGCCTTCGGCAGGCCGGCGATGAAGGACGTGAGGCTCACGCCCGGCAGTGTCGCAGAGACCTCAGCCGACCATCTGGGCGGCGATGTCCTGCAGCGTGTCGCCCTCGACGACCTCGCCGTCGACGAGCACGGTCGGCGTGGAGTTCACGTCGGCGTCGCCCGCCGCGTCGGTCGCGGCGTCGACCCAGCCCTCGAAGGTCATGTCCTCGATGCCGGGGCGGACGTCCGACTCGGTGGCGCCGGCCTCGACGGCCCACTCGACGAGCTGGTCGTCGTCAGGGTAGGGCCCGCCCTCCACGGGCTGGTTGTCGAACAGGAGGTCGTGGAACTCCTTGGCGACGTCCGGGCCGGACGTGTCGAGCACGACGGCGAAGGCGTTGGTCGCCTCGGCCGAGTAGTCGCCGAGCCGGGAGAGGAAGTTCAGCGGGCGGTACTCGACGTTGACCTCGCCCGCCTCGACCGCGGCGTCGAGCTGGTCACCGACCGTCTGCTCGAGCTGGCCGCAGAACGGGCAGAGGAAGTCCTCGTAGATGACGATCTCCTTGGGCGCGTCGGCCTCGCCGACGAGCAGCCCGTAGGTGTCGGTCGCGCCCTCGGGCGGCGTGTCCGGCTTGTCGGAGCCGAGGTTGGTGACGAGGAGGTAGGCGGCGACGACGAGCACGAGGACGCCGGCGATCAGGCCGAAGCGGGAGAGCTGCTCCTTGCGCTTGGCCTTCCTGCGCCGCTCCTCGGCCTGGGCTCGCGCCCGCTCGGTGCGCGCGCGACGCGCCTCCCGCTTGGCCGCGGTCGCCGCCTTCTCGTCGGCGGTCCGGTGCGAGCTCTTCTTCTGCGCCATCGCGGCATCCTTCGTCGTTCGGGTGTGCGGTCTGCGTGTCCTGCACGACAGACCCTAGGAGGTCAGGCTGAGTCGAGGCTGAGAACACCCCAGTAGGCTGGCCCGTCGTGAGCGACAGACTGGTGTGGATCGACTGCGAGATGACCGGCCTCGACCTGGGCGCCGACGCGCTCATCGAGGTGGCGGCGCTCGTCACGGACTTCGAGCTCAACGTCCTGGGCGAGGGGGTCGACGTCATCATCAAGCCGTCGCAGGAGTCCCTGGACCAGATGGTCGAGTTCGTCCGGTCGATGCACGAGAAGTCGGGCCTGCTCGACGAGCTGGCGAGCGGCACGACGCTGGCCGAGGCGGAGGAGCAGGTGCTGGCCTACATCAAGGAGCACTGTCCTGACGGCAGCCGGCCACCGCTGGCGGGCAACACCGTCGCCACGGACCGGTCCTTCCTGGCCCGCGACATGCCCGGCCTCGAGTCGTTCCTGCACTACCGGATCGTCGACGTCTCCTCGATCAAGGAGCTCTCGCGCCGGTGGTACCCCCGTGCCTACTTCGCCGCGCCGACCAAGCGCGGCAACCACCGGGCGCTCGCCGACATCCAGGAGAGCATCGAGGAGCTGCGCTACTACCGCGAGGCCGTCTTCGTGCCCCACCCCGGCCCCGACAGCGCACGTGCGAAGGAGATCGCGGCCCGCCACGGCGGCCGGCTGACCGGGCTCGGCGAGGACGCCGCTCCCGATTCCGACTCCACGGACTGAGTGCCCTACACTTCTCGTCGTCCGCAGCGCGAGCTGCGGTCATGGTGGGTATAGCTCAGCTGGTAGAGCGCCGCCTTGTGGTGGCGGATGTCGCGGGTTCGAGTCCCGTTACTCACCCCAACAGATCGAGCCCCCGACCTCGTCAGGTCGGGGGCTCGAGCGTTTCCGCGGCCGTCAACCCGCCGTACGCCGGCGCACCGGGACCCGCAGCGACAGCGGCACGCGCGCCTGCCCCATGGGGTTGGCCTCGGCGACACGGTCCATGGCGTCGACGATGTTGCGCAGGTTGATGATGAGCGCCCCGTAGACGGGCCACTCGGCCGAGCGCTCGGTCGACCTCAGCTCGTCGGTCAGTCGCTCCAGGCGGCGGCGTACGTCGAGCAGCGCCGGCGCGTCGGCGGCGCTGGTCGCACGACCGGCATCGCCGAGCATCGAGATCCACGGCTCGGCGAAGGCCTCGCCCCAGGTCTCGCGGTGGGCGCTCTGGCTGCCCAGCGTGCGGGCGAGGCTCCGGGTCTCGGCGACGGCCTGCTCCATGCGGCGCAGGAGGCCGTGCCACTGCTCGGGGTTGCGCATCGCGCGAGCCTGCCGGCGAGGGTTGAGCCGGGCGCTCTCCTGGGCCTGGCGCACGAGGGCCCAGGCCTGGTCGAGGTCGCCGTCGAGCTCGCGCGTGCGGTCGATCCACCCGGCGACGTCCTCGTCCTGGCACCCGTCCCCCAGGCCACCTGCCATGTCGACCAGCAGCCTGCCGATGCCGTCGTCGATGCGGTCGAGCGCCTTGACGGCCGTGTGCCGGCGCAGCGGCGGCCACACGATCACGTTGACCAGCAGACCCACTGCGACGCCGATCGCGGTGTCGAGGAGCCGCGAGACGAGCATGACGTCGTTCTCGAAACCGGTGGTGAGCACGACCAGGCCGGTGGTGGCGATCGTCGTGGCCTCGGCCCCGAGCCACGGCACGGCCCCCAGCACGAGCGCGACGACCAGCAGGAGCGTGATCGCCCACGTGCTGAGGCCCAGCGCCTCGCCCACCACGGTCGCGAGGAGCACGGCGACGACCGTGGCGGCGACCTGCTGGACCCCCTTGGAGAACGTGCGGTAGACGGTGGCGTGCACGACCAGGAGCGCCGCCCACGGCGCCAGGAACGGCTGCGGCAGCTCGAGGACGCTCGCCGCGATCACCCAGGCTGCGACCGCCGCCAGCACCGTCTTGGCCACCTGCAGGACGTCGTTCCACCAGATCGGGTCGCTGATCCGGTCGTCGACGCGCTCCCTCCACGAGCCCATGCGACTCTCCTCTCCCTCGCCGATCGACACTACGGTCGCGGCGAGGGCACGCGCCTCACCCCCGGGTCAGGCCAGGGACAGGAAGAGCTTCTCCATCTTCTTCACGTCGAGGCTGTCGACCTCGCCGTCGCCGGCGAGCAGGCACTGCTGCAGGCCGGAGGCGACGATCGCGAAGCCGGCGCGGTCGAGGGCCTTGGACACCGCCGCGAGCTGCATGACGACGTCCTCGCACTCACGCCCCTCCTCGAGCAGGCGGAGCACGCCGGCGAGCTGGCCCTGGGCTCGCTTGATGCGGTTGATGACGGGCGTCATCTCGTCGGGGTCGAGCTGCATCAGTCCTCCTGGTGGGTGTCGGCGGGGTCGGCCGCGTCGGACAGGGAGGCCAGCGCGGCGGTCAGGCGCTGCTTGGCGTCGGCGGCGACGGAGTCGAGGGCGCCCGAGTCGGCCAGACCCATCATCGCGTCGGGGTCGAAGGCCTCCACGACGGTGGTCGAGTCGCCGAGGGAGCGTACGACGACGTTGCACGGCAGCACCGCGGCGATGGACGGGTCGACCTGGATCGCCTCGTACGCGAGGGGCGGCCGGCACGCACCGAGGATGACCTGCGGGGGCAGGTCGACGTCGAGCTTGGCCTTCATGGTCGCGGCGAGGTCGATCTCGGTGAGGATCCCGAAGCCCTGCTCCGCGAGCGCCGCACGGGTGGCGTCGACGGCCTGCTCGTACGGGCGGGCGACCTCGACCGACAGCGTGTAGGTGGTCATGTCGCCAGCATACCCCCGGGGGTGTTTTGCATTGCCCCGAAATACCCCCTAGGGTATTTCTCGTCAGTCGATCGACCCCACCTGCAGCCCGATGAAGGAGAGAGACCAGATGTCGCACCCGACGCCCGAGATCACCCTCGAGCAGTTCGCCGCGGAGCGCGAGGACGGCACCACCGTCGACGTCCGCGAGCGCGGCGAGTACGCCCAGGGCCACGTCCCCGGTGCCCTGCTGGTGCCCATGGGCCAGCTGGCCTCCCGCCTCGACGAGCTCGACCGCTCGACCCGGGTGCACGTCATCTGCGCCTCGGGCAACCGCTCGAAGGCGATGACCGACCTGCTCGTCGCCCAGGGCTACGACGCCGTGTCCGTCGCCGGCGGCACGCAGGCGTGGATCGCCTCCGGCCGCGCGATCGGGGTGGGTCTGTGATGACCGACCTGACCGTCGTCGCGATCGAGACGCCCACCCTCGGCGACCGGAGCTACCTCGTGCACGACGGCGAGGTCGCGCTGGTGGTCGACCCGCAGCGCGACATCGACCGCGTGCTCGCCCTGCTCGACGAGCACGGCGTACGCCTGACCCACGTCTTCGAGACCCACATCCACAACGACTACGTCACCGGTGGCCTCGCGCTCGCGCAGCGCACCGGTGCCCAGTACCTCGTCAACGGCGAGGACGACGTGTCCTTCTCCCGTACCCCCGTAGCGGACGGACACGTCGTCGAGGTGGGTGGACGCATGCGCATCACTGCGCTGGCGACCCCCGGCCACACGTTCACCCACCTCTCCTACCTCCTCACCGACGCCGGGCCCGACGGCGGGCCCGACGGCCACCGGCACGTCGGCGTGTTCTCGGGCGGCTCGCTGCTCTACGGCGCGACCGGACGCCCGGACCTGCTCGGTCCCGAGCACACCCACGAGCTGGTCCACCACCAGCACGCCTCGGCCCACCGGCTCGCGGACCTGCTGCCCGACGAGGCGGAGGTCTACCCGACCCACGGGTTCGGCTCGTTCTGCTCGGCCACGCAGTCGGACGCCTCGTCGTCGACCATCGGCCGGGAGAGGCAGTCCAACCCGGTCCTCACCCAGGACGAGCAGACCTACGTCGACGAGCTGCTGGCGGGCCTCGGCCCGTGGCCGGCCTACTACGCCCACATGGCCCCGGCCAACGCCGCCGGTCCCTCGGAGCCCGACCTGTCTCCCCCGGCCGTCGCCGACGCCGCCGAGCTGCGCCGACGGATCGAGGCCGGTGAGTGGGTCGTCGACCTGCGCAACCGTACGGCGTTCGCCGCGGGCCACGCCCCGGGCACGCTCAACTTCGGCCTCGACGGCGGCTTCGCGACCTACCTCGGGTGGCTGGTCACCTGGGGCACGCCCATCACGCTGCTCGGCGAGAGTGCCGAGGACGTCGCCGAGGCCCAGCGCGAGCTGGTCCGCATCGGGATCGACCGGCCGGCCGCGCACGCCACCGGCAAGCCGGAGGACTGGAGCGACCGCGAGCTCAGCTCGTTCGCCACGGCGACGTTCGCCGACCTCGCCCAGGTGCGCCACCACCGCGAGGTCGTCGTCCTCGACGTACGCCGCGCCGACGAGCACGACGCGGCCCGCATCGACGGCGCGGTGAACGTCCCGCTGCACGAGCTGGTGTCCCGGCTGGGTGACGTCCCTCCGGGGGAGGTCTGGGTGCACTGCGCCGGTGGCTACCGCGCGTCGGTCGCCGCCTCCGTCCTCGACGCCGCCGGTCGGACTCTCGTGGCCATCGACGACACCTTCGACAACGCCGAGCAGGTCGGCCTGCAGCTGGTGGGGCCCGAGGCGTGAGCGTCGCGCTGCTCCTCGCCGTGCTCGCCGGCGGGCTCATCGGGCTGAGCCTGGGCGCGCTCGGCGGCGGCGGCTCGATCCTCGCCGTGCCGGTGCTCCTGGCGCTCGGCCAGACCGCGACCCAGGCCACGACCGGGTCGCTGGTCGTCGTGGGCGTCACCTCCCTCGCCGGCGCCGTGACCGCGCGCCGCGCGGGCAACGTCCTCCTCGGCCGCGGGGTCGCGTTCGGTGCAGTGGCGGTCGGCGGCGCGGTCGCCGGTGCCCGCGCGTCCGCGGCCGTCCCGGAGCCGGTGCTGCTGGCCGCCTTCGCCGGGCTGATGCTCGTCGTGGCCGGCCTGATGACGGTCCGCCAGCTCCGCAGCCGCCGCACCGGCGGGTCCCGGACGTCCCACGCGCAGCGGCCACGCCTCGACGACCCCATCATCACGTTCAGCCCCACCTTCATGTGCCAGTGCCCCCGCGCGCTCAAGGTGGTCGTCACCGCCACCGCCGTCGGGCTGCTCACCGGGTTCCTCGGCGTCGGAGGCGGGTTCCTCGTCGTCCCCGCCCTGACGCTGGCGCTCGCGCTGCCGATGGGCTACGCCGCCGGCACGTCGCTGGTCGTCATCACCATCACCAGCGCCGCCGCCCTCGCCACCCGCGCCGGCACGGGCATCGCCCCCGACTGGGGGCTCGTCGCCGCCCTCACCGTCACCGCCGTCGCCGGCTCCGTCGCCGGAGCCCGCATCGCCGCCCGCTCCGACACCACCAGGCTCTCCGCCGCCTTCACCGGCCTGGTCCTGCTCGTCGCCGCGTACACCGCCGCGACGGCCGTCCCGGCCCTCGTCTGACCCCTCCCCCGACAACGAAACTCCTCCCCCCGCGACCCTGACCCGTACGACTGATCCAGCCACCCGGACACCCCGCATCACACCCACACCACCACCAAGGAGATCCACATGTGCCGAGCAGCTCGCTGCAAGACCTGCGGCAAGACCACCTGGGCCGGCTGCGGCCAGCACGTCGGCCAGGTCAAGGCCGGCGTCCCCGCCGAGGACTGGTGCAACGGCCAGCACACCGCGGCCGAGAAGGCGGCCGGCGGCACCGGCGGCGGCTTCCTGTCCCGCCTCCTCGGCCGCGGCTGACGGGCTGCGGATGCTCGCCACGCTCAGGGCCTGGCCGCTCAGGCGGTGGCTGGTGGTCGTCGGCGCGACGATCGGCTACGCGCTGCTCGTCGCGGTCCCGACCGACCTCGTCGACACCCCTGTCTTCGGGCGCGAGGTGCCGCCGACCTGGTGGGCCTGGCCCGCGCTGCTGGCGTCGTCACTCCTGGCCGCCCTGCTGACCGCGACGTACGTCTCGGTCCCGGCCGCATGTGCCACGGGCCCCGAGGCCGGCTCGGACCGCGCGGCGCGAGGCGGCTGGGCGGGCGGCGTGCTCACCTTCTTCGCCGTGGGCTGCCCGGTCTGCAACAAGCTGGTGCTCCTCGCCCTCGGCAGCGCCGGCGCGATGACGTGGTTCGAGCCGGTCCAACCGGTGATCCAGCTCGCGGCCGTGGGCCTGCTGGCCTGGGCGCTGGCCGTACGGCTGCGCGGCGAGCGGACCTGCGCCGTCGGCTGACCGTCACGGGTGGTAGACGGCCCGGTGCGGTCGCGGGCTGGCGAGCAGTACCGGGCAGGTGGCCTCCCTGAGCACCGCCCGGGCAACGGGACCGACGTGCGACCCGATCGGCACGAGCGGGTCGTGGCGCCCGATCACCAGCAGCTCCGCGTCGGCCGACGCCTCGACGAGGGCGTCGGCGGCACGGCCGTGGACGACCTGCACGTCGGCGTCCATCGCCGCGGAGAGGTCGCCGAGGGCGTCGAGGGCCGCGCGCACCTCGGCGCGGGAGCGATCCGCCCACCGGCGGGCCTCGTCCGCCGGCATCGCCTCCTCGTAGGGGCCGGGAAGCGACCACGAGTGGACCGCCCGCAGGCGCGCCCCACGGGCGTGCGCCTCGGCCAGGGCCGCCCGCAGGACCTCCTCGGACCGCTCGGGGACGTCGACGCCGGCGACGACCACGCCCCGCCGCCCGGCGTCGTGCCAGCCGCTCGGGACGGCCACGACCGGGACCCGCAGGTGGGCGGCGACACCGCCGGCGACCGTGCGGTTCACGATGCGCGAGAGCCGGGAGAGGTGCCGGTGCTCCAGCACCACCAGCCGGGCGGAGCGCCCGACGTCGACCAGGGCACCGACGGGCGTGCCCCTGCGGAGCTCGTGCGTCACCGGTACGGCTCCGGCGACCAGGTCGTCGGCGAGCTTGGCGACCTCCGCGAGGCGCTCCGCGCCCCACGCCTCGAGGTCGATCGCGGGCAGGAGCACCTGGTCGGGACCGGGCGGGACCAGGCTGACGGCGTGCACGAGGTGCAGGCCGCACCCGGCGCGCAGGGCCTCGTCGGCGGCGAAGGCCAGCGCCGACTCGACCTCCTCGGGTCCCACGCCCACGACGATCCGCGGGGCGCTGGTGGCGGGCTGCTGGGTCATGACGTCCTCCTCGACTGTCCGTGTGCCTCCACTCTTCGCCGACCGCAGGTCCGCACGAAGGGTCCTTGGGCCCGCGGAGCCACGGCAAAGGGCCCTGCTGCGTGCCGCTCGCCCGGAGGAGGCTGGAGGCGAGCCCGAGGAGGTCGACATGCGCGCGTTGCGTCTGAAGAGCTGGAAGAGCGAGCCCGTGCTCGAGGAGGTCCCCCGACCGGAGCCCGGGCCCGGCGAGGTGCTGGTGCAGGTGGGCGCCGCGGGCGCGTGCCACTCCGACCTGCACCTGATGCACGAGTTCGAGCCGGGCACCTTGCCCTGGAGCCCGCCGTTCACGCTGGGCCACGAGAACGCCGGCTGGGTGCACACCCTCGGCGCGGGCGTGAGCGGCCTGGAGGTCGGCCAGGCGGTCGCCGTCGTGGGTGCCTGGGGCTGCGGGACGTGCGCGCACTGCCTCGACGGCCTCGAGACCTACTGCGAGCGCCCCGACCTGGCGCCGGTCCCCGGAGGCGGCGGCGGTCTCGGGCTCGACGGCGGCATGGCCGACTACCTCCTCGTCCCCTCGGCACGCCACCTCGTGCCGATCCCCGACGGCCTCGAGGTGGTCGACGCCGCACCGCTGACCGATGCCGCGCTCACGCCGTACCACGCCGTACGCCGCTCGCTCGGCAAGCTCGGTCCCGGGACGACGGCGGTGGTGATCGGCGTCGGGGGCCTGGGCCACCTCGGCCTCCAGGTGCTCAAGGCCGTCACCGCGGCCCGGGTGATCGCCGTCGACGGCCGGGAGAGCGCACGCGCCCACGCCTCGTCGTTGGGCGCCGACCTGGTGCTCGAGCCGGGCGAGGAGACGGCCGCCCGCATCCGCGAGGCGACCGGCGGCCGGGGCGCCGACGTCGTGCTCGACTTCGTCGGCTCCGACGAGACGCTCGCGACCGCCGCAGCCAGCATGCGCCAGCTCGGCGACCTCACGATCGTCGGCATCGCCGGCGGGACCCTGCCGGTGTCGTTCTTCGGGCTCCCCTACGAGACGAGCGTCCAGACCACCTACTGGGGCAACCGCCGCGAGCTGGTGGAGGTCCTCGACCTCGCCGCGCGCGGGTTGCTCCACGCAGAGGTCACGATCTACCCGCTCGAGGACGCGGTGTCGGCCTACGCCGACCTGTCGCACGGGGAGGTGACCGGGCGGGCCGTCATCGTGCCCAACGACACGTTCACGCCGTGACGCCCGTGGCCTCGTCCGTACGGGCTCCTGCAGGGTCTACGTTGGATCGGTGAATCCCGGCAGCAACAGCTATGACGTCGTCGTCGTCGGCGGCGGTCACAACGCCCTCGTCGGCGCCGCCTACCTCGCCCGCGCAGGACTCTCCGTCGTCGTCCTCGAGCGACTCGGCCACACCGGCGGGGCCGCCGTGTCGGTCGAGCCCTTCGCCGGACGGTCCGCCCGCCTCTCGCGCTACTCCTACCTGGTGAGCCTGATGCCGGAGCGGCTGATGGCCGACCTCGACCTCGATGTCCGGCTCGCCTCCCGCACCACCGCCTCCTACACGCCGTGGACCCGCGGCGACCGGGCCGGCGGGCTGCTGGTGGAGCGACCGGAGGGAGAGGCCACCCGGGCGTCGTTCCGCGAGCTCACCGGCGGCGAGGAGGAGTACGCCGCGTGGCAGGAGTTCTACGCCGAGGTCGGTCGCCTCGCCGAGGTCGTGGCGCCGACGCTGATGCAGCCGTTGCCGCTGGAGCGTGACCTGCGGGCCCTGGTCGACGAGCGGACCTGGACCGACGTCGTCGAGCAGCCGCTCGGCCGGGCGATCCTGGAGCGCTTCGCCGACGACACGGTGCGCGGCGTCGTCGCCACCGACGCGCTGATCGGCACGTTCGCCTCGATGGACGACCCGTCGCTGGTCCAGAACCGCTGCTTCCTCTACCACCTGATCGGCAACGCGACCGGCGAGTGGCGGGTGCCCGTCGGCGGGATGGGGGCGGTGACCGACGCGCTCGCCAGGGCCGCCGTCGAGGCCGGCGCCGAGATCGTCACCGGCGCCGGCGTCAGCGCGATCGCGCCCGGCCCCGACGGCGCCGAGGTCACCTGGCACGACGGCACCCGGCAGCGCTCGGTGACCGGGCGGCGGGTGCTCTCCGGGGTGGCCCCGTGGGTGCTGCGCATCCTCCTCGGCGAGGGCGAGGACGCGGAGACCAAGCCGGCCGGCTCACAGCTGAAGATCAACTTCCTCCTCGACCGGCTGCCCGCGCTTCGCTCCGGCCAGGACCCGGCGGTCGCGTTCGCCGGCACCCTCCACCTCGCCGAGGACTACTCGCAGCTCGAGCAGGCGTACGCCGCTGCCGCCGGCGGTGCGGTGCCCGACCCGATGCCGGGCGAGGTCTACTGCCACAGCCTCACCGACCCCTCGATCCTCGGCGACGCGGCCGGGTCGGCGCACACGCTGACCTACTTCGGCCTCCACACCCCGGCCGAGCTCTTCGACACCGATCCCGGCGCCAAGGAGCTCGCCGTGCAGCGGGCGCTGGCCTCGATCGACGCCGTCCTGGCCGAGCCGCTCGCCGACTGCCTCGCCACCGACGCCGACGGCCGGCCCTGCATCGAGGCGAAGGTCCCCCAGGACGTCGAGCGCGACCTCGCGATGCCCGGCGGTCACATCTTCCACGGCGACCTCGAGTGGCCGTGGGCCCCCAACCGCTCCCGCCTCGACACGCCGGCCCGGCAGTGGGGCGTGCAGACCGGGCACGACGCGGTCCTGCTGTGCGGGTCCGGCGCGCGTCGCGGCGGCGCCGTGTCGGGCCTCGGCGGGCACAACGCCGCGCAGGCCGTCCTCGCGGAGCTCTGAGCCGACCTCGATTTCGCCTGCCGATCACGACGCGGTAGAGTTCTACTCGCTTCACCGCACGCGCCATTAGCTCAATTGGCAGAGCAGCTGACTCTTAATCAGCGGGTTCGGGGTTCGAGTCCCTGATGGCGTACCACTCGACGAAGGCCAGGCCCCGACCGGGACCTGGCCTTCTGTCGTCGCAGGACCGGACGAGCTGACGATCGGGGGCGGGGATGGACGAGGCGCAGTGGCGTCTGCTGTCGTCGATCGCGCGTCGCTTCTACCTCGAGGACGCCTCCAAGACCGAGCTCGCCGACGAGTTCGCGATCAGCCGCTTCCGCGTCGCCCGGCTCCTCCAGCAGGCGCGCGAGCAGGGCGTCGTCACGATCGAGATCCACGACCGCGACGAGCCCCGCGACGCCTTGTCCACCGAGCTGGCGCACCACCTCGGGCTCGAGGAGTGCGTGGTCGTCAAGGCGGGCGACACCGGCGACGACAACCGGCGCCGCCTGGCCCGGGCCTCGGCGCCCCGCATCGCACGCACCATCCGCGACGGCGACGTCCTCGGGCTGACCTGGGGACGCACGCTCGTCGCGATCGGCGAGGAGCTCCCGGCCCTCCCCCCGAGCACCGTCATCCAGCTCACCGGGACCGTGGGCAACGACCTGCGCCAGTCCCCGGTCGAGGTCATCCGACGCATCAGCGGCCGCTCCAGCGTCGAGGCCGTGGCGGTCTTCGCGCCGCTCTTCGCCGCCTCCGAGGGCGCCGCCGAGACGTTCCGCAGCGACCCCTCGATCGAGGCCGCCCTCCGCCGCTACGCCGAGCTGGCCCTCGCCGTGGTGGCGGTCGGCTCCTGGGACCCGCCCATCACGCAGCTCGGCCCGCTGCTGCGCGAGGACGAGCGCGCCGAGCTCGAGCGCGAAGGCGTCGTCGCCGAGGTCGCAGGCATCTTCTTCCGCGGCGACGGCACGGTCATCGAGACCGCCGCCAACAGCCGCCGCATCTCGGTGACTCCCGACGAGCTGCGGCGCACGCCCCGCGTGATGGCCGTCGCGGGCTCGGTCGAGAAGGCCGCCGCGATCGCCGCCGTCTGCCGGTCGGGCATCCTCAGCAGCCTCGTCACCGACGACCGCGCGGCTGCCGCGCTGCTGCGCCTCCCCCCGCGCTGACCCGCCTCCCGACCGGCTCCTGACCGGTCCTCGCCCTACCCCCGTCGCCGCCCACCCGGCCAGCGGGGTGGCTTCGCGCGCCCTTGACTCCCTCGGCGCGCGGTGCTGTAATCCATGTCACTCAAACGTGCAGCGATGCTCATATGAGCGCATGGAGGTTCGCCGAGATGCTCGTGAACGGCCTGGAGGTCGAGGTCGACGTCGACCGACGGCTGGTCGAGGAGACCCTGGTCCCCGCCCTCCGCACCGTCGCCGCTCGCCCGCGGGACCAGCGCAGGGCCTTCGTCTTCCTCGTCGGACCGCCCGGCGTGGGGAAGTCGACGCTGTCCGCCGTGCTCGCCGAGGCCGGGCGTGGTCTCCGTCCGGACCCGCTGGACATGGACGTCGTCGGCATCGACGGCTTCCACCTCCCCCACGACGTCCTCGTGTCCCACCACGTGACGACCGACCGCGGGAGGGTGCCGCTCAGCGCGATCAAGGGCGCTCCGGAGACCTTCGACGTCGCCGGGCTCGCCCGGCACCTCGCGGACTCCGCCGACCGCGACGTCGTCTGGCCGACGTACGACCGGCGGGTCCACGACGTGGTGCCGGGGACGCACCCGCTCCGCGCCGACCTGGTGCTGGTCGAGGGCAACTGGCTGCTGCTCGACGAGCCGGGCTGGCGCGACCTCGCGGCCGCCTTCGCTCGCTACGTCGTGCTGCTCACCGCCGACCCGGACCTGCTGCGCGAGCGCCTGGTCGAGCGGAAGGTGCGCGGCGGCCTGACCCCGGCCGAGGCAGAGGCCTTCTACGAGCGCAGTGACCGGCTCAACGTCGAGCGGGTCATGGGCTCCTCCGACTTCAGCAAGGTCGACCTGACGCTGGTGGTCCAGGCCGACGGATCCATCCAGCAAGGAGAGATGTGATGAGTCAACCGATCGACGGCGGGCTCCCGGCCGAGGCCGGGACGAGCCTGCGTGCACGCATCCAGGCGTTCGGCGGGTTCCTGACCGCGATGGTCATCCCCAACGTGGGGGCGTTCATCGCGTGGGGCCTGCTCACCGCCCTGTTCATCCCGACGGGCTGGCTGCCCAACGAGGACCTGGCCGCACCCATCGGGCCGATGATCACCTACGTCCTGCCACTGCTCCTCGCCTTCACGGGCGGCAAGCTGGTGCACGGCCACCGCGGCGGCGTCGCCGGCGCGGTCGGCACGATCGGCCTGATCGTCGGCGCGGACATCCCGATGTTCCTGGGCGCCATGATCATGGGTCCGCTCAGCGCCTGGCTCATCAAGCAGGTCGACCGGGTCCTGGAGCCCCGGATCCGTACGGGCTTCGAGATGGTCGTCAACAACTTCACGCTCGGCTTCCTCGGGCTCGGACTGATCGTGTCGTCCTACAAGGTCGTCGGCCCGGTCATCAGCGCGCTCAACGACCAGCTCCTCAGGGCGATCAACGCCCTCGTCGACACCGGCGCGCTGCCCCTGCTGTCGCTCCTCAACGAGCCGGCCAAGGTCCTGTTCCTCAACAACGTCATCGACCAGGGCATCTACTACCCCCTCGGCCTCCAGGTCGCCGCCGACGAGGGCAAGTCCATCTTCTTCATGGTGGCGTCCAACCCGGGCCCCGGCCTGGGGCTGCTCCTCGCCTTCTGGCTCTTCGGCCACAACCGGGTGATCCGGGACAGCGCGCCCGGCGCGGTGATCATCCACTTCCTGGGCGGCATCCACGAGATCTACTTCCCCTACGTGCTCATGAAGCCGTCGACGATCCTCGCGATGATCGCCGGAGGCGCGTCCGGCATCGCGACGTTCATGCTCTTCGGCGTCGGCCTCACCGCCGGGCCGAGCCCGGGCTCGATCTTCGCCTACCTGGCCCTCACCCCGCCGGGCGACCACCTCGGAGTCATCGCGGGCGTCCTCGTCGCCGCCGCGGTCAGCTTCGTCATCACGGCAGCGATCCTCAAGCTCGGGCGCGGCGCCGCGGACGACGAGGCCGACCTGGCCGAGCACGCCGAGCGCTCGCGCGCCATGAAGGCCGAGGGCGCGGCGGTGCTCGACGGCGCGGTGCGCGGCACCGGAGGCACGGCCGACGGGGCGGACGTACGCCGCGTCGTCTTCGCCTGCGACGCCGGGATGGGCAGCAGCGCCATGGGGGCGAGCGCCTTCGGCAAGCGGTTGCGCAGCGCCGGGCGCGACGACGTCACGGTGACCCACGCGGCGATCGAGTCGGTGCCCGCGGACACCGACCTGGTCGTCGTGCACCAGGACCTCGCCCACCGGGCGCGGGCGGCACGACCCGATGTCGAGATCGTCACCATCCAGAGCTACCTGGGCGACCCCGCCCTGGACACCCTCAGCGACCGACTGACCGAGAGGACCACCACCGATGCCGAGCAGTGACCCCCGCCCGACGCAGGGGCGACTGACCCGGGCGGCACGCATCCACGGGACCGACAAGGTCGCCGTCAGCGAGCTCGAGCTCCCCGCCATCGGCCCCGACGAGCTGCTCCTCCGGGTCGTGAGCAGCAGCATGTGCCTGTCCACCTACAAGGCGCTGTCACTGGGCAGCAGCCACAAGCGCGTCCCCGACACGATCTCGTCGGAGCCGGTCGTCACCGGTCACGAGTTCGCCGGCGTGCTCGAGGAGGTGGGCGAGGACCTCGCCGACAGGTTCACCGTCGGCCAGGGCGTGGCGATCCTGCCGACCATGGGCCTGCCCAGCGGCTGGTCCCCGGGCTACAGCTACCCCTACTTCGGCGGCGACGCGACCTACTGCATCATCCCCGCCATCGCCGTCGAGAAGGGGTGCGTGCTGCCGTACGACGACGGCTACTACGCCAACGGGTCGCTGGCCGAGCCGATGTCCTGCATCATCGGCGCCTTCCGGTCCAACTACCACACCGAGCCTCTGGTGTGGGAGCACCAGATGGGGCTGAAGCCCGGCGGTCGGCTCGCCCTCCTCGGCAGCGGCGGGGCCATGGGCATCGGTGCCCTCGACTACGCCCTCAACGGCCCCTTCACCCCGAGCCTGGTCGTGGCCGTCGACGTCGACGCCGAGCGGCTGGAGCGCCTGCGCACGCTCTTCCCCGCGGAGGAGGCGCGACGACGCGGGTGCCGCCTCGAGGTCGTGGACGCGAGCGGGGCCGACCCCGTGGAGGCACTGCGCGCGATCTCCCCGGACGGCTTCGACGACGTGGTGGTGTTCGCCGCGATCAGGGAGCTCGTCGAGACCGGCGACGCCGTCCTGGCCCGCGACGGCTGCCTCAACTTCTTCGCCGGGCCGACCGACAAGGCGTTCTCCGCATCCCTCAACCTCTACAACATCCACTACGAGAGCACCCACCTCGTGGGCACGTCGGGCGGCTCGCGCAGCGACATGGAGGAGAGCCTGCAGCTGTCCGCGTCCGGCGCGATCAACCCCTCGCGCATGGTGACGCACGTGGGCGGGCTGGACGCCGTGCCCGACGCGCTGAGCGAGCTGCCGTCCTTCACCGGGGGGAAGATCCTCGTCTACCCGCACGTCGACATGGACCTCACGGCCATCGCCGACTTCGAGGCGCTCGGGGAGCAGGACCCCCGTTTCGCCCGGCTGGCCGAGATCTGCGCCGAGCAGGACCACATCTGGAACCAGGCCGCCGAGGAGTACGTGCTCGACGCGTTCGCAACGGAAGGGACCCGATGACCGCACTCAGCGACCTGCTCACCCACGAGACGATCGCCCTCGACCAGGAGGCCGAGGACTGGCAGCACGCCATCCGCCTCGCGGGCGGCCTCCTCGAGTCGGCCGGGGTCTCCGCCCCGGCGTACACCCAGGCGATGGTCGACAGCGTGCACACCAACGGCCCCTACATCGTGCTGGCTCCCGGGTTCGCGTTCCCGCACGCCCGGCCCTCGGAGGCCGTCCACCGGACCGGCATGTCGTGGGTGCGCCTGGCCTCGCCCGTCGAGTTCGGGAGCAGCGCCAACGACCCCGTCACCCTCGTGGTCGCCCTGGCCGCGACCGACACCTCGACCCACCAGCAGGCGATGGCCTCGCTCGCCACGGTGCTGACCGACACCTCCCTGCGGGCGGCGCTGGACGGCGCGGCGTCGGCCGCGGAGGTGCACGCGCTCCTGCGCGGGGACGACGCGGGCGATGACCCACCGTCGCCCGGGGCCGTCGAGCCCGCGCGCCCCGCCAGCGCCGCCGGCGCAGGCGGTGGCCGCACCCGCGACCACATCCTCACGGTGTGCGGCAACGGCCTCGGCACCAGCCTGTTCCTCAAGAACACCCTCGAGCAGGTCCTCGACCGGTGGGGCTGGGGCGGCCTGATCACCGTCGAGGCCACCGACACCGTCTCGGCCCGCGGCAAGGCCAAGGACGCCGACCTGATCCTCACCTCGGGCGAGATCGCCCGCGCGCTGGGTGACGTCGGCGTGCCCGTCGTCGTGATCGAGAACTTCACCAGCCAGCGCGAGATCGACGCCGCACTCCGGTCGTCGTACGACATCTAGGGGCTCCCCCGCCTGCAAGGAGACATCGACATGGACTGGCTTCTGACCGTGGCGCAATTCGTCGTCAACGAGGTCCTGAGCGTCCCGGCCTTCCTCATCGGCATCATCACCGCCGTCGGGCTCGCGGCGCTGCGCCGACCCGTCGGGCAGGTCGTCGGCAGCGCCCTCAAGGCGACGCTGGGGTTCCTCCTGATCGGCGCCGGCGCGACGCTGGTCGTGGCCTCGCTCGCGCCCCTCGGGGTGATGATCGAGGGCGCGACCGGCGCGCAGGGCGTCGTGCCGACCAACGAGGCGATCGCGGGCATCGCGCAGGCGGAGTACGGCGCGCAGGTCTCGTGGCTGATGATCCTCGGCTTCGCGGTGAGCCTCGTGCTGGCCCGGTTCACGCCGCTGCGCTACGTCTTCCTCACCGGCCACCACATGCTCTTCATGGCGACCCTGCTCACCATCGTGCTCGCGTCGGCCGACTACGCACCGGCGGTCGTCGTCGGTGTCGGCGGGCTGGTCCTGGGCGTCCTCATGGTCTCGCTGCCGGCGTTCGCCCATCCGTGGACGCGCCGGATCACCGGCGACGACAGCATCGCGATCGGCCACTTCGGCACCCTCGCCTACGTCGCCGCCGGCGCGGTGGGCGGCCGTCTCGGCCGCAGGAGCCGTTCGACGGAGGACCTCCGCCTGCCCGAGTCGCTGCGGTTCCTGCGTGACTCGATGGTCGCGACCGCGCTGTCGATGGTGATCATGTACGTCGTGCTGGCGGTGACGCTCCTGGCCCGTCGCGGCCGCGAGACCGCCTTCGAAGCCTTCGAGTCCGGCGCGACCGGCGTGGGCGACTACGTCATGCAGTCGGTGACGCAGGGCCTGCAGTTCGGTGTCGCGGTCGCGGTCATCCTCTTCGGCGTGCGGACCATCCTGGCCGAGCTGGTGCCGGCCTTCCAGGGCATCGCGGCCAAGGCCGTTCCCGGGGCGATCCCCGCCCTGGACGCGCCGATCGTGTTCCCGTACGCCCAGAACGCCGTGCTCCTCGGCTTCCTGTCCAGCTTCACCGGCGGCCTCGTCGGGCTCGCCGTCCTGTCGGTGTGGCTCAACCCCTGGCTCGGCCTCGCCCTCATCCTGCCCGGACTGGTGCCGCACTTCTTCACCGGCGGCGCCGCCGGCGTCTACGGCAACGCGACGGGTGGACGTGTCGGTGCCCTGGCCGGAGGGTTCATCAACGGTCTGCTCATCACCTTCCTCCCCGCGCTGCTGCTGGAGGTGCTGGGCGACTTCGGGGACGCCAACACCACCTTCGGCGACACCGACTTCGGCTGGGTCGGCATCGCGACCGGCTACCCCGCCCTCCTCGGCGCGGCCGGCATCCCGCTGATCGTCCTGGTCGGGGCGGGCATCCTCGGCGCCGCCATCATGTGGCAGAAGCGCGTCGTCGACACCGGGTGGGACCCGGCCCCGCAGCGAGAGCGCGTGGGCGGTGACGCCGGCTCCGGGGAGGGGCGCGCGCCGGAGCGCGAGATGGCCGCGAAGATCGCCCCGCCGCGCGGCGCACCGACACCACCGCCGCCGCCCTCCGACTGAGGCACGACGCCTCGTCAGCGGGTCCGAGGACGAGCTCCTCAGCCATCGATGTCCTGACGGGCGGGGTCGGTTTCGTGATCATGGTGAGGACGGCACCAGGTCGTCCCACCTGATAGGAGCCGACATGACCCTGTACGCCGCGATCGTCTACACCGCCGACCTCGACTGGACGGCCCCGGAGCAGGCAGCCGAGATGGGTGAGTACGCCGCCTTCGGGCAGGCCGCCGCCGAGATCATGCGCGGGGGCGCTGCCCTGTTCCCCACGGCCACCGCGACCACGGTCCGTACCGACGCCAAGGGCGGCGAGCCCGTCGTGACGGACGGGCCCTACGCCGAGACCAAGGAGGCCCTCACGGGCTTCTACCTCCTCGAGTGCACCGACCTCGACCACGCGATCCGCGTCGCCGCCACGATCCCGGCAGCGTGGAACGGGGCGGTCGAGGTGCGCCCCGTCATCCCGATGGGCTGACCCGTGCCGGGGCCCGACGCGGCGCTGGAGCAGGTGGTGCGCGAGTCCGGCAGGGACGTGCTCGCGACCCTGGTGCGTCAGGTGGGCGACCTCCAGCTCGCCCAGGACGCCGTCCAGGACGCCGTCGTCCGTGCCCTCGAGACGTGGGGGCGCGACGGCGTCCCGCCCAACCCCGTCGCCTGGCTGCGCCTCACCGCCAGGCGACGGGCGATCGACCTGCTGCGCCAGACGCGCAGCCGGGGAGCACGCGAGGAGCGAGCCGTGGCACAGGATCCCGAGCTGCGGCCCGGCTGGACCGCTGACGTGGAGCCCAGCGTGCTGGACGACGACCTGCTGCGACTGCTGTTCACGTGCTGCCACCCGAGCCTGGCGCCGGCCAGCCGGGTGGCGCTCGCGCTGCGGACGCTCTGCGGCCTCACCGAGCCCGAGATCGCCCGGGCCCTGCTCAGCACCCCCGACGCCGTCGCCAAGCGGCTGGTGCGGGCCCGCGGCAAGATCAGGGTCGCGGGCATCCCCTACGCCGTACCACCCGACCACGAGCTGCCCGACAGGTGGGAGGGGGTGCTGACCACGGTGCACCTGGTCTTCAACGAGGGGTATGCGGCGACGAGCGGCGACGACCTCACCCGCCCGATGCTGGCGGTGGAGGCGCTCCGGCTGGGGCGGCTGCTCGTACGGCTCCAGCCGGACGACGTCGGGGCGCTCGGGCTGCTCGCCCTGATGGTGCTGCAGGACTCGCGCCGTGCTGCGAGGACGGGGCCGGACGGCCGACCGGTCCTCCTCGCCGACCAGGACCGCTCGCTCTGGGACCACGCCGCCGTGCGGGAGGGCGTCGAGCTGCTCGGGACCGCGCTGCGACGCTCCGGCGACCGGCCACACCGCTTCGTCGCCCAGGCTGCCGTGGCGGCGTGTCACGCGGTGACCCCGCGCTGGGAGGACACGGACTGGGCCGCGATCGTGTCGTGGTACGACGTGCTGCTGGCCGTCGACCCCTCCCCCGTCGTCGCGCTCAACCGCGCGGTCGCCGTCGGCGAGCTGGCCGGACCCGAGGAGGGGCTCCGCCTCCTCGACGAGGTCTCGGGGCTCGACGCCTACGCCTACCTGCACGCCTCCCGCGCCGTCCTGCTCAGGCGGCTCGGCCGCGCGGCCGAGGCGGCCGAGGCTGACCGCCGGGCGGCCGAGCTCCCGATGAACGAGCCGGTGCGCACCCTGCTCGACCCCGACGGGGGCTCCGACGCACGAGGAGCCGGTCCGACCGGACCGGCTCCTCGATGATCGCCCTCCCGCAGGGTGCTCCTACGTGAAGAGGCTGACGCCACCCGGGCCGACGAGCAGCCCGACGATGATGAGCACGATGCCCCAGAGCATCTGACCCCTGATCAACGAGACGATGCCGGACACCACGAGGATGACGGCAAGGATCCACAGCAGAAATGCCATTGCATGCTCCCTTCGGTTCGAGCCCTCAACCTAGCCCTCCCGAATGCCGAACGACACCGAGCCACACCCCGAGGGATGGTGGGGTGCTCAGCCCTCCCGGCTGCCTTCCTCGCGCAGCCTCGGCGGCGTGAACCCCTCGGGCCGGAAGCCGGTCTTGTCGGCGTAGAACTCCCGCAGCACGTCCATGTCGGCGCTGACGTCGCCGGTCGGGTGGAACGTCGGACCCCAGCCGACGGTGCGCGAGGGCACGTCGAGGAAGGCGAGCGTGATCGGGAGGCCGGTCTGACGGGCGATGCGGTAGAAGCCGGACTTCCAGTACTCCCCGCGCGAGCGCGTGCCCTCGGCCGCGATGCCGATCAGCCACGGGTCGTCTCCCTCGGACTCGGCGAGCAGCTCCTTGATGGTGCGCGCCGGGTTCTTGCGGTCCAGCTCGACCGCACCCGTGCGGCGCAGCAGCCAGCCGAGCGGGCCGACGAAGAGCTCCTGCTTGACCAGCAGGCGGATCGTGATGCCGTACCTCCAGGCCAGGAGCATGGTCAGCACCCAGTCCCAGTTGGAGGTGTGGGGCGCGCCCACGAGGACGCCGCGCTGCGGCACCTCGCCGACGGCCTTCCACCTCACGGCGCGCAGCACCAGACCGGCGATCCTACGACGCAGCACGGGCACGTCCTTTCCTGCGCTCGCGCGCGAGGTCCCACAGGTAGTGGTCGAAGTCGACCTCCATCGTGTGGCGGGGGGATGAGTAGAACCGCTTCTTGTCGCGGGCGTGCTCGGCGGCCATCTGCCGCCGTACGACCGCGTCCGCCGGCGGGACGTAGCGACCGGCGAGGATCTCGGTGATCCACGCCGCCTGCGCCTCGGCGAGCGGCATCACCGCGCCGAGGGGCTGGAGCAGGCCGAGGAAGTAGAGACCCGGCAGGTCCGGGTGGACCGTGCGCTTCCACAGCGGCAGCTCGTTGTCGTGGACCGGCACCAGGTCGGGCGAGAGGAACGGGAAGCTCACCCGGTAGCCGGTGGCCCACACCAGCAGGTCGGCCGGGGCACTCGTGCCGTCCACGAAGACGACCCGGTCACCGTCGAGCCGCTCGATGCCCGGCCGCGCGGTGATCGCGCCCGCCGCGAGGCGCTCGCGGATCCGCTCGGACTGCACCGGGTGGGACTGGCCCGGCTTGTGGGCCGGCTTCGGGAGGCCGTACGCGGTCATGCTGCCCGCGGCCAGCGCACCGATGCGCAGGCGCGTGGCCGTCACCCACCACGGCACCCACCCCGGCGGCAGCAGGCCCTGGTCGCTCGGCTTGCCGAGGAAGAACTTGCGCAGCACCCACTCGCTGCGCCGCACGGACCAGGTGGTCGTCCGCGCGGTGGACGACGCCTCGACGGCGATGTCCATCGCGGAGTTGCCGGCGCCGACCACCACGACGTCGCGTCCGGCGAGCTGGTCGGCCGAGCGGTAGTCGTGGGCGTGGATCTGCTCGCCGTCGAAGGTGCCGGGGTAGGCCGGCTCGGGCCAGCGCGGGTCCCAGTGGTGGCCGTTGGCGACCAGGACCGCGTCGTAGGTGCGCGTCCCGGTGCCGCCGGGACCGGTGAACCGGACGTCCCAGCGGCCGTCCGCGGCGCGCGAGACGTCCTCGACCGTCGTGTCGAAGGTGATGGTGTGGCGGAAGCCGAAGTGGTCGACGTAGGCCTCGAAGTAGGCGGCGACCTGGTCGTGGCGCGCGTAGGGCGGGTAGTCCGCGGGCATCGGGAAGTCGGAGTAGGCCATGCGCGGGCACGACGTGTTGATCTCGAGGCTGTCGTAGCAGGCCGACTGGCCGTTGGAGTTGTCGTAGACCCACGTGCCGCCGATGTCGCTGCCCATCTCGAAGCAGTCGACGGCGATCCCGGCGAGGTGGAGGTGCTTGGCCGCGGCGATGCCAGACGAGCCGGCGCCGATGACGCACGCGCGCGGCAGCGACTCGTCCACCGGCACCGGTGCGGTGACCGCGGGCGCGCGGTGGGCCTGCCTGACGAGGTAGCCCATCAGCGCGACGCCACGGGGTGGTCGCTCACAGGTAGAGCCCCGTCGAGCCGCCCTCGA
>JAESGW010000496.1_pt1 | contig 34485 bp, 27 predicted proteins | sample 9269791 | NCBI WGS metagenome assembly JAESGW01 (sample SAMN16773120, study PRJNA677053) | algae metagenome | isolation source: Aphanocapsa lilacina HA4352-LM1 and co-occurring heterotrophs from near cave... | place: USA: Maniniholo cave, near Haena, Kauai, HI | collected 2009-07-28
CAAGATCGAATTCGTAGCTGCCACCGAGCGTCGCCGACCATTTGGGAGCATTGTTCAGCCGCAACCCAGAGGCATCGAAGCTTCCGAACGTCGGAACGAACGCGTTGAGATATTCGCGGTAGCGGGCGTCGAGATAGGCAAGATTGGCATGCAGGGTCAGCCCTCCCGCTGGCTTGGCGACGAACTCTGCCTCGATACCCTTGACCCGCGCGGTCGCGGCATTCTGCGTGCGGGCGCCGAACGATGCCCCGTTCTGCACGAAACTTTGCACCTGAAGGTCGGTATAGTCGTAGTAGAAGGCGGTGAGATTTGCGCGAAGGCGGCGGTCGAGCCAGTCGCTCTTGACCCCGATCTCGTAGGACCAGAGTTTCTCGGGTCCATAGCCCGCCGAGGCGTCGGCGGCGTTGTTCGCGCCATAGTCATAGCCGCCGCTCTTGAAGCCGCGCGTCGCAGATGCATAGACGAGAAGGTCGTTCGTCGGCTTGAAGTTGATGCCGAACTTCGGCGTCAACGCATTGTCGCGCCGGCGCGTGTCGACAATGAAGGGGTCGGGAATGCCCGGCACGCCGCTGATCGGAAATGCCGCCTCGACAACATCGGGGTCGGGGTCTGTGGAGGCCGTAAAGCGGTCCTCAAGTTCGTAGCGCTTGCGCTCCGTCGTGTAGCGCAGTCCGGCCACGACAGAAAGCTGCTCGGAAATGTGGAACTCGCCCTGCCCGAAGAACGCCACCGAGGCCGCGCGGAGCAGCGGCCGCTGCACATGCGACGCTCCAAAGGGATAGAGCGTCAGCGTAAGAGGCTCACGGTTGCGCTCCTCGAAATAATAGGCGCCGAGGACCCAGTCGAAGCTCTCGCTCTTTCCGAAGAGATTGAATTCCTGGCTAAACTGGCTCTGGCGGATCGGCGCGACAAGGTTGCGAAAGAGCGGAATCGAGCTTGAATCGGCGTCGGCATCGATCGACCCGCGGAAACCGCGGTAAGCCGACAGGCTGCGCAGGTCGATGCTATCGGACAGCTCGATCTCGACTTCCGCCGATACGCCATGGTTCTTCAGCACGGTCTGGCTGATGCCATCTAGCGACACTTTGTCGGGATCGCCGAGGATCGAATCGTCGAGCGGAACTCCAATGGGGCCGATGAGCTTCGGATATCCGCCAAACGCCCCCGACTGACGGGAATAGTCGGCGCGAAACGTTACCCTCGCGCCTTCGCCGAAGGGCACGAGCAGCTGTCCGCGAATTCCGCGCGACTTCAGATCCTCCATGTCGTTGCCGGTCGAGACGTTCTCGCGGAACGCATCATGTCCGGAAAGGTCCGCCGCGAGACTGGCGGCGACGCCGCCCCCACCGATCGGCCCTGACACATAGGCCTTGAGCGCATAGCGGTCGTAACTGCCAAATTCACCACGAACCTCGGCGGTGAATTCGTCCGACGGTTGGCGCGAGACGATGTTGATCGTACCGCCCACCGAGTTGCGCCCGTAGAGGGTACCCTGCGGCCCGCGCAGGACTTCGATACGCTCGACGTCGAGAAAGTCATTGAGATAGCCCAGGGGGCGAGCGAGATAGACTCCGTCAAGGTGCATCGTCGTGCTCGGATCCGAGCCGATGAAGACGCTGTTGGAACCGATGCCGCGGACATAGAGCTGCGTGTATCCGCTGAGGTCGGAGACCTGCAGGCTCGGGACATAGGCCTTGAGATCCTGTACGTCGCGGATGCCGCGCGCGGCGAGCTCCTCGCCCGACACAGCGGTGACCGCGATCGGCGTCGACTGCAGGCGCGTTTCGCCCATCTTCGTCGCGGTGACGACAATGTCCGAGACGCCCTGATCGTCCTGCCCTTCAGCTGCCCCCTGCGCGAACGCGGCATGCGGAACCGCCAGCGCGGCAGCCAAGGCGAGCGCCGAAAGGCCGTAATTCACTCTCATCATATCCTCCCCGCTGCCGCAGCAGCGGCAGGTGATTGTCATTCTTGCAGGAATTGCCCAGCGCCGATGCCTATCAGGCCGGCTGAATGCCCTGCATCAGCCCATCGAGAATGCGGCGCTTCATCGGCCGCACCCATTCGGTTTCGAGCCGCTCGTTGAGTAACCCGGCTTCCTTGAGCTCATCGCAGAGCTTCATCTGGTGGCCGATATCGAACAGATCATATTGCGACGAGAATTTGCCATCGCCGCCATAGGTGATGAAGCTGACGCCTTCTGTTTCGTAGAAGCTGCCATCGGCACGGGTGCCGGGACCGCGATTGACCCAGCGGCTGAAGATGCGTTCGCCGTTAACGGCGAAGTCGACGATGGGGAAGCTCCAGCCGGTCCAGCCCGAGCCGACGTCCATATCGCGGCCATAGTGCGTGGCACGTATTTCGTCCCGACTTCGGGCAAAGACCGGCATGATCCCGCCATAGGGGCAATAATATGTCGCATCTTCGTGATAAAATTCATCGGCGATCCACGCCCAGTGGTTGCGTTTTTCGGCTTCGACAAACGCCTCGCGCAGACCCTGGATCGCGCGTTCAACCTCTTCCCGTGGATATGTCATTTTGCTCTCCTCAATTTTCGCGGGAACATAGCGCAGATGATCAACAGGTCAACGAAAGAATTGCATATTGCGTCGCATAATGGCATGTATGTTTACGCAAACAGATATTTTATAACGGGAGAGATAAGAAAATGCGTTATCCGGCGGAGTTCAACGTCGATGGCCTGATGGCTCTCGCGCGCCAACGCACTGGGCTCGCCGATTTCGGGCCGGACCATTTCCTCGAGCCTCTAACCGTTCTCGTCCGCGCGATGTTCGAGGAGGCTCAGCTCAACGATGCCGGTGCGGCGGTGCATGGCGGCCGTCTTGTCAACGCGCTATCCAACCGCTTACGAAAGCAGGCGCTTCTCGCGAAGCATCCCGAAATCCGCGAGCAGGACGTCCATGTCGCGGCGGTGATCGTCGGCCTGCCGCGCACCGGCAGCACGATGCTGCATCGGCTGCTCGCCGCCTCGCCGCATGCCACCGCTACGCGCTGGTGGGAGACGATCTTTCCTCTGCCGCGCCGCGATGATGGCGACGCGGACATCGTTTCCAGAAAGGCCGACGCCGAAGCGCTCGCCGCGCAACTTCTCGAATCATCGGCGGGGTTCGACGCGATCCATCCGCTCGACGCGCACGCCTTCGACGAGGAACTGCCGCTGATCGAGCAGTCCTTCATGTCGAATATTCCCGAGTCGATGCTCTACGTGCCGAGCTATGGCGAGTATCTTCTCGGCGCGGATCAACGCCCGGCCTATGCCGAACTGATCGACTGGCTTCGCGTTCTTCAGTGGCAGGATCCCTCGCGCGCGGGTCAGAAATGGATACTGAAGGCGCCGCACCACCTGACCGCCGTCCAGGCCGTGCTGGACGCATTCCCGGGTGCCGTGATTGCGATGACGCACCGGCGGGTCGATCATGTGATGGGCAGCTGGTACTCGATGGTCGCCTCGCTGACAGGCGGCAATACCGACGCGGATTTTTCCGCCGCGCAGGCGGCACACTGGACACAGCGCCTGCGCCGCAACCTCGAGGACATGATGGCCGCCCGTGCCAAGGCCGACAAACGGTTCATCGACGTGCATTACCGCTCCTTGCTGGAAGAGCCGCTGGTGCATGCTCGCCGCACGTTCGAGGCCGCCGGAATGGTTGTTACCGATGCCGACGAGGCGGCCTGGAAGGCCTGGCTCGCTGCGAACCAGCGCGACAACCGCCCATCGCACAAATATGACGTCGCGGATTTCGGTGTCTCGTCCGACGCGCTGAAAGAGGATTTTGCCTTCTATTCGGACATTTTCGACCCGGCTCGCTGAGCAGGTTGGCCGGGAGACGCTCGATGGAAATCAAGGGAAATGACGCCGCATATCTCATGGGCAATGCCGAGCCGGTACGCAGTTCGGTGCTCACAAGCAGTTCGCGCTTCCTCAACAATCCGCGAATGCGGGATATCTATGCCCAGATGGGACTGAAACGGAACGGCGACGATCTCCCCGACGCTTATCTAGTTCCCGAGGTGAACCGCGCGATCGCCGAGGAGTCCGATTTCGCGAGGCTCCACGCCCTGATCGCTGCCGAGCGCGACCGTCTTCCCGACTTTGCCACTTGGCTCGACGCACGGTTCGTGTCCGACTGGAGCGCCGAAAAGGTGGCGCATTGCGCCGAAGGCACGGTGGGCTGGCTGATTCACAGGTTCATTACCGAGAGCGGCATGGAAATCGACTTCATGTTTCGCGGCGAGCCCGCGGACGACTTTGAATATATGACCAAGCGGCGGGTACAGAACCACGATATCGAACATCTGGTAACGGGACTCGATCCGAGCCCCGTCGGCGAAATCGGCCTGATCGTCGCCAATTGCAGCGCGATCCATGGCTATTTTTCTCCCGACCTTGCGGGCGAGCTCACCTTTCAGACGATGTTTTTGGCCTCGACGAGCCTGATGCGCACGGCATGCCACTATCCGGCTGTCGTGCCAGCGATGCTCGAAGCTTTTGCCCGCGGCGACGCTCTCGGCCGAAAACAGGCGAAACCCCTCTTCATGATCAAGTGGGAGGACTGGATCGACGTCTCGGCGAAGGAGGCGCGCGAGGCTCTCGGCTTCGAGGACGGCCCTCCCGAGAGGCATTGGGCGTGGACGGTAGAGGCAGCAAAAGGATGAGCGAAATGACGGACGAAGATTTCTCGGTTGGTGACCTACTCGCGATCCAGGCGCTCGTTCACAGCTACCCCCGGTATCTCGATGGCGGCGATCTGGTCGGGCTCGGCAATCTCTTCTACCGCGCAGCGGTCTATTTCGAGGGCCGCGACGAGCCGGTGACCGCCGATCCGGCGGAGGTCACGAAGATGTTTGCCGACTTTGTCCAGCTTTATGACGGCGTGCCGAGAACACGCCACAATATCGTCAATCTGATCGTGACGCCCGCTGGCCCGAGGCGGGCAAGCGCGACGAGCACGGTCCTGGTCGTCCAGCAGGCACCCGGCGGGCCGCTGCAACCGATCATCACGGGCGACTATCGCGATAGCTTCGTCAAGACGGACGGTGAATGGCACTTCGCCGAGCGCCATATCACGAACGATCTCTTCGGAGACCTCAGCGCGCACGGAAAATATTCAATAGCCGCGGCCTGACGCCTGGCGTCAGGCCGTCGGGTCTCAGGCCAGATATCCCCCATCGGCCGCTATCACGGCGCCATTGATATAGGCGGATTGGTCGGAAAGCAGCCAGAGCGCCGCGCGCGCGATGTCGAGCGGTTCTGCGAAACGCTTGAGCGGGATCGGCGCGAGCAGCATATCCTTGTAGTCGGGAAGGTGTATCACGTCGGATGTCAGCGGCGTATCCACCACGCCCGGCGAGACGGCATTGCAGCGAATTCCCTGCCCGCCATATTCCTTGGCGATGGTCTTGGTGAGTCCGAGTACGCCATGTTTAGCCGCGGTATAGGGTGCGGTGCGCGGATAGCTGATATGCGCCTGGAGCGACGTGGTGTTGACGATCGCGCCGCCGCCGGTCTCGAGCATTAACGGAAGTTCGGCCTGCAGGCAGAAGAAGACGCCGTCGAGATCGACGCTGAGGACCCCGCGCCATATCTCGAGAGGAAGAAGGTGCGTTTCCGGAATTGGCTCCTCTTTCAGCAGACTAACCTCCGTAATGCCCGCATTGTTGAAAGCGCCGTCAAGGCGGCCGAAGCGCTGACGCGCGACCTCGACCATCGCCTTGCAGGCGGCAGGATCGGTGACGTCGGTCTGGCAGGCCACCGCTCCCGCGATCTCGGAGGCGATGCGTTCTGCGGTCTCGCCGCACCGGTCGGCTACGATGACATTCGCGCCCGCGGCGCCGAGCAGGCGCGCCGTCGCCGCACCGATGCCGCTCGCCGCCCCCGTGACGATGATCGCCTTCCCGGCGAAATCCAATGTCGGCGGCGTCATCAGCTGCGCGCCGCCGTCCACATGCGCGAATAATGCGTCATGTCGCAAGCTCCCCCGTTGCGGCCGGCGATGCCGAGCCAGCTGTTGCGGCCAAGCATCGTTGCGATGGCCGGCGGCCATTTGGCCAGAAATTCGTCCCCGAGCGCACTATAATCCTCGACCGGCTTGTAGGCGAGACGGCAGAAGGTCAGGTGCAGCATGACCCGCTCGCCGGGCAGCGTGCGCGGATAGTTGGAATGCCAGCTGTAGCCGGTCCAGATTGCAAATGACCCGGTCGGACAGGTGATCGGCACCGCTCCGACAGGCGCCGCCGCCTCGGCATCGTCCGGGTTGCGCATCAACTTGTGAGATCCGGGAATGACCTTCGTCGTTCCCGCCGGTTCACTGAGATCGTCGAGCGCGAGACATGCGGTGAAGAGCGGGTTGTAATCGGTCGGCGGAACCCACTGCGCGTCGACATGAAGGCCCATGGCCGACGCACCCGAGTAGCGGACCGATGCAGCGACCTGGCTCAGCAGATAGTCCCCACCGCAGAGATATTCGGAGAGAGCAGCAAGCCGCGGGTTGAGCAGCGCTTCGACGAACAGGTCGTCGGCTCCGAGCAGGTGGTAGGCCGAAATGCCCTCACCCGGCTTGATGTCGAAATAATGCCCCCCCTCCTCCTTGGTGACGCGCAGGATCGCCTCGCGCAGTCGGGCACAGAAGTCCCGCGAGTAGGCATTTTCGACGATCGTGTAACCCTCGTCGCGCAGCTGGGTGACATTCGCGTCGAGCCCGAGGCTGGCGATGGCCGGGGCAACCGATGGCGTGACCAACCATGGCTCCGGATAGGAATATTGCATCAGAAACTCTCCCGCCTTTTATCTCGTTGAAGCCGCAATACCTGTGTCCCGCCAGCCGCGCGCTGAGGCCCGACGGTTCGCTTCGCGGCGCGACCGGGCGCGGCCCGAGTAGATGACCACATGATGCGATTCCCCGGAAACGAAGCGAATCGCATCGATGTCGGCATGATGGACGAGCCGTGTCGCGACCTGCGCACCGGCCCGCGAACGGCGCATTGCCCCCGCATCCTGACGCCGCGCGGCCTCATCGTCGCAGGGCAGCGCGGACCCGCGCGCATTTCGAACCGAACTCGTCGAGACGATTCCGATAGCTAATGCTTCGCCCGAGATTGCCGCGGGATTCAAAGGCCTGACCTCTCCTAATTGTCTTTCTGACCGCCCTTTCTGCCTCGCGGCCAAAGGCGGATTCCGTCATTCGATGTGCTCTAGATTACGCAAATCGTCAATATGATACCACATAAATTACGGTTTACGTTAAAATCGGTTTGATTTGCTCGGCAAAGGCTGCCATAGACCATCGCGAATGATGGAGCGGCCGACCAAAGGCCGCCAAATGAATGACCAGAGGGAGAGAGAAAATGACCTACCGTCTCGCCATACTTGCGTGCACTATCCTGGCCGGCGCCCAGCCCGCCGCCGCCTTCGCCCAGACTGCGGGCGAAGAGGGTGCCAGCGAAGGAGGTATCCGCGATATCGTTGTCACCGCCCGCCGTTCGGAAGAACGCCTGCAGGACGTCCCGGTCGCGGTCACGGGCTACGACCAGGACCAGCTCGCCGCGCTCGACATCCAGAGCTTTGGCGATATCGGCAAGACGGTTCCAAACCTCGACGTGCAGCGCCAATTCGGCTCGGCCAGTGCGCCCCAATATTATCTGCGCGGCGTGTCGACCGGTACGCTGAAGTTCGAGGCCGACGCCGGCATCGGCCTATACATCGACGGCATTTATCTCGGTCGTCCGGCTGGAACCGCCTTCGATCTCGCCGACATCGAGCGGGTCGAGGTGCTCCGCGGCCCGCAGGGCACTTTGTTCGGTCGCAACTCGACCGGCGGTGCGATCAACTTCATCACCACGACACCGTCGGGCGAATTCGGCGTCAAAGCCCAGGGTACCGTCGGCAATTATGATCGCTACTCGGGCCGCATCACCGTCAACCTCCCCTCGCTCGGCCCGATCAGCGCGCGCGTTTCTTATCTTCATGACGAAAACAGGGGTTATGTCGACAATCTGACCCCCGGCCGGACCTTCACCTTTGCCGAACCGTTCGGCACCGTCACGTCGGTGAAGACCTTCGGCGCCGAAAACACCGATGCCTTCTCGGCCGCGGTCCATCTCGATGGCGGCGCTTTCACGGCGGACTACAAATTCGATTATACCGACAAGGTCAGCACCCAGCTTGGCCAGCAGCTGCTTGGCTATGATCCCAGCTTCACTGCCGGCGTCGGCAACCCGCCCTTCTACACGGCACCGCCTAGTGTCTTCCTGCCTCCGTCGACGACGCGCCGCGACGCACTCGCGCTCGACCTCACAACGGCCTCGCACCTGAAGATTCAGGGCCACAGCCTGACGCTCGTCTACGACCTCAGCGACGACATCACGCTCAAGAGCATTTCGGGATATCGCAAGCTCGACGAGTTCGTCGGCGGCAACGATATCGATGGCGGCGCTTATGATCTGGGCGGATTGCCCTTCACGAACATCTCGTCGATCGAAGACCGCCATCAGAAGCAGTTCACGCAGGAAGTGCAGCTGCTCGGCAAGATGGGCAATCTCGACTGGGTGCTCGGCGGTTTCTATTTCCGCGAGACCGGCAGCGACAATAATCCGGTCTTCATCGGCGTTGCCTTTCCGCAGGGTGTGACGATCGTACCCCGCACGACGCCGACCGACGGCAACACCATCGACATCTTCGGCGTTCCGAGCGACTATCTGGCCGGCGCCGACACCTCGGTGCGCAACAAGTCAATCGCCGGCTATGCCCATCTCGGTTACAAGGCCGACAGCTTTGAACTTGCCGGCGGCATCCGCTACACCAAGGACGATCGCCGCGAGGTGGTCCGCGCCGCAGGTCTCGTTCCGGCCTTCGCGCCCCCGGGTACCTATGACGTCAGCTTCGACCATTGGGACTTCGATGCGACCGCCACCTGGATCGCGAGCAGCGACATCCGCGCCTATGCCCGGTTCGCGACGGGCTATCTTTCGGGCGGCGTCCTCGGCGGCGTCGAATTCCGTCCCGAGACCGTCAAGAGCTACGAACTCGGGCTGAAGGCGGATCTCATCGACCGAACGCTGCGGTTGAATGCGGCGGTCTTCCGCAGCGATCGCCGCAACGTGCAAACCTTGTCCTTCAGCGCCTCGGCGGGGACGTTCATCATCTCGGCGCCGAAGGCACGCGAGACGGGCTTCGAGCTCGAGCTGATCGCACAGCCGTCCGACAATTTCTCATTCAATGCGAGCTATGGCTATCTCGACTCCAAGCTCGCCGACGATCCCGTCCTGGGCCCTGTTGCGTCGCTCGCACCGAAGAACACGCTCAGTGTCGGCGCCCAATACGACTCGCCGCACTTCTCGAACGACAGCTTCATCCAGTTCCGCATCGATGGCTTCCTCAAGGACAAGCGCCTTTCGGACCCGGTGGTAAACACGGCGACGGCGCTCCTGACCACGCTCCCGTCGCGCTTCGACATCAACGCGCGCCTATCGCTTGTCGATCTCCCGATCGCGGGCACCAAGGCCAAGGTCTCGGCCTGGGTCCAGAATCTGACCAACAACAAGAAGCTCGAGTTCGCGCGCAACCTCTCGACCAACGTCATCGGAACATTCCAGGTCCCGCGGACCTACGGCCTCGACATAGGCTTTGAATTTTAACCCGGGTTCGGCCGGAGCGCTTCGCCTTGCTAGAAGTGTTCCGGCCACGGCATCCTCAACCTGACGGCCGGGCAAGCCGGACGGTTCGGTTTCTTAGGATCCGATCGTCTGGCCTGTCCGGCCCATTTTTGAGATAGCCTGAAAAACATATCGAGAAGCGATCCGGCGCAACGACGCCAAGGGAGATGAGATGCTCGGCGCACGCACCGCAAACGGCACCAACTGGTTCCAGGTCGCGATCGCGACCCTCGCGCAAAACTTTGCCACCGGGCTCGCGTTCGGCAGTTTCGGTACACTCGTTCTGGCGATGGAAAAGGAATATGACGCGAGCCGCTCCACCTCGTCGCTCGCAATATCGCTCATGCTCGTTTCTCTCTCGCTGACTGCTGCCGCCCTTGGCCGCATCGTCGAGAAGGTCTCCATCCGCACCATCATGATACTCGGCGCTCTGCTCGCTGCCGCCGCCCTCCTTGCCGCTTCCTATGTGAAGGAAGCCAGTCACCTGCTGGCGGTCTATTTCTTTCTTCTCGGCCCCGCGACGGCCATGCTCGGTACGCTGCCATCGAACACGCTCGCAGCGCGCTGGGCCAGCAGCCGGCACCGCGGCCTTGCGCTCGGGATCGTCAACATGCCGCTCATGGTCATGATCGTTCCGATCACGATCGCGCCGCTCCTTCAGGCCGAAGGCATTCGCACGGTCTACCAGGCGCTGGCGGGCGCCATGGTCCTGTTCCTGCCATTGCTGTTCTTCGTTCGCGATCGCCAGGAACTGTCGATGAGCGAGGCTGCACCTGTCATCGCGCAAGGCGGTCGCGAACCATCGAAGCCGCTCACCCGGCGACCGATCTTCTGGATCATCGTCGTCGCCCAGGGCCTCCTTGTCGGCGCGGGTACGATGAAGCTCGCGCACTTCGTCCCCCTGTTCATCGAACAGGGACGGACGTTCGAAGAGGCAAATACGCTCCTCGCCATCACCGGCGGCGCCGGCTTGCTCGGATCATTTCTGTTTGGCGCGATCGCGGACCGCATCGGAGGCGCCAAGTCGCTGATGGCGAATTGCCTGGTCCAGGCGGTCATGTGGGCGGTCTTTCTAGCGCCTGTCGGGCTACCGGTTCTGATACTCGACGCGATCGTCGTCGGCGCTTGCGGAGCGGGCGCTCAAGCGGCTTTCGGCGTCACGCTGGCAACCCTGTACGGCACCAAGTCGTTCAGCCGCGCATTCGGGCTGATGGCCCTCTTCACTCTGCCCTTCCTGTTCGGGCTCACCCCGATCGCGAGCCTCCTCTACGAGGCAAGCGGCAGCTATCATCTGCCGATGGGTCTGATGGTCGGACTGTTCGTGGTTGCCGCCGGGCTGTTTTACATCGCGACGCGCGAGGAGCGCGAGGCGAGAGTTCGTGCGCAGTTGATCGGCGTCGACTGAGCCAGTGGACGCCTGCACCGTCGCGGAGACAGGCGGCAATCTGACCCGCCGACGCCTGTTGGCGGCACCGAGAGCCACGCAAACCGCCTCCCCAGTCAATTCGCTGCGATCAATCGCTTCTCGGTCCGGACGAGCGATGCACAGCAGAGCGATGCCACGATGAAGAGAATGATGATGGCGGCGAGCGGCAAATCGTAATTGCCGAAACGTTCGCGTAGAGCTCCTACAATCGGTGAGATCGCGAAGACGAATGGAATTGTGGTGAGCGCCGAAAGCCCGCTCACCCGCGCAAAATTCGCGCGTCCGAAGAAGCGATTGACGAAGACACCCTTCGCGCTCGATACCCCGCCGCCGCACGCGTCGATGACCACAGCATCGACGACGAGCAGCGCGAAGGGCGACGGCAAAATGAGGATGAGCCACACGCAGGCTTGGAGAAGAGCATTGATTGCGAGGGCACCGGAGGAAGAGAAGCGATCGGCGAGATAGCCGAAGAGGAGCGGCCCCGCGATCCCCGTGGCGCCCGAGATCGAAAGCAGGAACGCTGCCCGGGAGATGTCCCAGCCCTGTTCGGTGAGGATCGGTACGAAGTGCACATTCTTGCTGACACCTGCGCCGACGATCAGCCCTGACGCCAGCACGATCAGCAGAAAGTGCGGGCTCCGCCAGAGCTGGAAGGTCGTGAGCGCTTCCGATGCGCCGGACGCACTCGCATGTAAGGGTGAACCGCCGACGGGCTCCAAATCGATCCGCTCCGGGGCGTCGATCACGGCGAGAAGCAGCGGCAATGCCCCGATGAACAGGCCGGCCACGACATAGAAGATCCCCGAAAGGCCGAGGACGGGTTTGGCGGCGACGACGGCGAGCGGCGCAACCGTTATCACGACCGGCATCATGACAATGCCCATGAGTCGTCCTTGGTTTTTGCTAAACCAGTTGTTGACGAGCGTCAGCACCGGGACGACGCCCAAGAGCGCCGTTCCCGGCCCAATGAGCAGCCCATAAATGGCGAACATCGCGAGGCTGCCGCTCGCACTGGGAATCAGCATGAATCCGAGGGACGACATCAAGGCGCCCGCAACCATCAGGGGCCGGATGCCGATCCGGCCGATCAGCATCCCGATGACCGGCGCGATGAGCCCGTGCGCCAGCGCCACGAACGAGAGCGCCAGCGACACCTCGGCCCGACCCGCGCCGAAATGGCGCTCGATGTCGAGTACCATGACGCCGAAGGTGCCGTAGCAAAGCCCAATGCCTAGGTTGATCGAGAGAAAGCCGATCGCGACCATCCGCCGTCCAAGCCGCGAGGCCCGCGCCTCGCGGTCGAGCGCGCCCATGCCCCCCGCCGTCACCACGTCGGTATCAGCCGTCATCGTATCTCTCCGCTGCGACCCGCGCTCATGCGGCGGCGCCTGACTAATGAGACGACCATCGCGGCAGCCGCGACGATTTGCTAGAGCAATCGCTACGCAAATGCCGCATATTGAGGAAAATCGATCATATATTGATGATTCGCGTAAAATCGGGAGAGGCAGAGTGGCAACGGACGCGTCCACCTATGATATTGTCATCCGGGGCGGTCTGGTAATCGACGGGAGCGGTAGCGCGCCCTACGAAGCCGATGTTGCCGTCCAGGCCGGGAAGATCTGCGCGATCGGGACCGTCGAAGGCGCGGGCAAAGAAGAAATCGATGCAAGAGGACGCATCGTCACGCCGGGCTTCATCGATATTCACACCCATTATGACGGCCAGGTGACCTGGGAAGATACACTTGCTCCATCGTCAAACCATGGCGTCACCACGGTGGTCATGGGGAATTGCGGTGTGGGCTTCGCACCGTGCAAGCCCGAGAATCGTGACATGCTCGTCCGGGTCATCGAGGGTGTGGAAGATATTCCCGAAATCGTGATGGTCGAAGGGCTGTCCTGGAACTGGGAGAGTTTTCCCGAATATCCGGTACGACGAGCGGCTGGAGCAGGACATGATCGCGCATCGCTGTCTGCGTGGCCGCTTCGCGGGTGGGCGTCTCGCGGCATGGGAGTTCGAAAAGGACGGCGAAATCCTCCGCGTCGACCCCAAAGATCCGCTGATCAGCCAACCGGGCAGCGCATCGGACCTGCTGATCCAGGCCGCGGTCGGCGGGCTCGGCCTCGTCGGCGTTGTCGAGGACTGGATGCGCGCCGAACTCGACAGCGGCGCGCTCGAACCTGTGCTGGAGGATTGTTGCCCTCTTTTCGGGGCCCTTCCTCTACTACGCGGGGCGCCGCTATCTCCCCGCCCCATTGCGCGCCTTCGTCGACTTCGTAAGGCGTCAGTAATAGTGTCGGATGGCGCGCATTGGCCGGCTGCGGACCGACCGGTTTTGGGGAGCATACGGGTGAAAGACGACATTGCAGGGTGACCATGGGTCGCTTGCGCCAGACACAATGGGCATTGCGGACTGAGGAGTCGAGAATTCTGGGTCGGCGGATATGCTAGCCAGCATGAAACATAAAACAATGCCAAGTGTCTCCCGCACCTATGCCGGGTTTCAACTGGAGCGATCTGGCGCGCTGGAAATACTGACGCTCGCGAGGCCCGACCGGCTTAATGCAATCGATCCAGCGATGGCGCGCGATTTGACCCGGTATTTCCGGGAAAAGCGTGACGACGATCAAGTTCGCGTGATCGTGATGCGCGCGGCTGGCCGCGCTTTTTGCGCGGGCGTAGACTTGAAGGTTTCGAACGAATCTGCCCCCGATCAACGGTTTGGCAATGCCGGCGTTCGCGCCGAACTCGCCATTCAGGGCGCGAACCGCGAATTCATTCTGGAAATGCGCCGCTGCCCGCAGCCGATCATCGCCCAGCTTCACGGTGCCGTATGCGGGGCGGGATTCGCGCTGGCGCTGGCCGCCGATATTCGCATCGCCGCCAGCAGCGCCCGAATGAACTGCGCTTTCGTAAACGTCGGGCTGGGCGGATGCGATATCGGGGTCAGCTACTTGCTGCCGCGCCTGGTCGGCGCTTCGGTCGCATCCCTGCTCATTTTGACGGGAGAGTTCATCGATGCGGAACGTGCTCATACACTCGGGCTGGTATCGCGCCTGGTTGAAGACGCGGAAGGACTCGACGAGGCCGGACGGACCATGGCCGACAGCCTGCTGAATGTCGCGCCGATCGCGCTGCGGCTGTCGAAGGAGGCGCTTCGTCATGCGGTCGACGCGACCTCGATCGAGGCGGTTGTCGCAATGGAAGATCGCAATCAGGTCCTGTGTGCACGGACCGAGGACTTTCACGAGGCAATGGCCGCCTTTTTTGAGCGTCGCCCCGCCATATGGCGCGACGCGTGACGACACCGCGCCATGCGACCGATCCCAGGCTGGCGCTCGCAATCCTGCTCGCGGTCTATTGCTTCAACTTCATCGACCGCACGATCGTTTCCATTCTTCAGGAACCGCTCAAGCAGGAACTGGGGCTGAGCGACACGCAGCTAGGCCTGATTTCCGGGACCGCCTTTGCGCTTTTCTATTCGACCCTCGGCGTGCCCGTCGCGCGCATCGCCGAGCGCGTCGACCGCCCGCGCATCATCGCCGTCGCGCTGGCGACCTGGTCGCTGATGACAATGCTGTGCGGCTTTGCGACCAACTTCCTGCAGCTTTTCCTGTGCCGGGTCGGGGTCGGGATCGGTGAAGCGGGCGGGACGCCGCCCGCGCATGCGCTGTTGTCGGATATTTTTCCCGCCGAACGCCGCGCCACCGCCATCTCCATCTATTCGCTTGGCGTCCCGCTGGGCATATTGTTCGGCGCGGTTGCGGGCGGAGCGATCGGCGAGGCGCTAGGCTGGCGCATCGCCTTCATGCTGGTCGGTGCCCCCGGACTAATCCTGGCGGTCATCGTGTTTGTCGTCATTAAGGATCCGCGCTCGGTTGCGGCCGCTACCGACCGCGCCGCGGCCGCGCCGCCGCCATCGCTCTGCCAGGCCATCGCCTATCTCGCATCGCGCCGCAGCTTCGTTCATTTGACCGCCGGGATTACCGTCGCATCGACGGCGGGATATGGCATCCTGGCGTTTACCGCGCCGTTCCTGATGCGGCAGTTCGACATGGGGCTCGCCGCTGCCGGGTCGGCAACGGGGCTCGTCTCGGGACTCGCGGCGGGCGCCGGGACGCTCCTCGGCGGCGTACTGGTCGATCGGGCCATGCGGCGCGACCGGCGGTTTGGAGCGTGGATCCCGGCGGTCGGCCTGATGCTGGCAACGCCGCTGTCGATCACCGCCTATATGCAGGGCGAATGGGTCGCCGTCGTCGCGCTGCTCGCCATGTCGGGCGTGGCGCAATTTCTTTATCTCGGCCCGACCTATGCGCTGGTCCAGTCGCTCGCCGGGACGCGCATGCGCGCCACCGCAAGCGCGCTCGTCCTGCTCACGGTCAACCTGGTCGGGCTCGGTATCGGACCGCCGTTGACCGGCTGGCTTAGCGACCATTTCATGTCCGTCCAGGCCGAAGGCACAGCGGACCGCGCCGCGGCGGGTTTGTGTATGGCGCTGAGCCTGTTTGCCACCCTCTATTTGTGGGGCGCGAGCCACTATCTGCTCGCCGCCCGCCATCTGACCGCCGATCTCGACCGGGTAGGTTAGCCATTGCCCGTTACGCAACGCCCGTTGGGATGTTCGCGATACCGGCAACAAGCGCATTGCGCTTACGGATCGTCCCGAAAGGAAATTCGGATGGTTCAGCAGGCGGAAAGAACAGCAGATTCAACGCCGCGCGAAATCGACGCCCGGCTGACCGAACTGCTCGAAACCTGCGTCGAGGGACTGCGCGGACCGCTAACGATCAGGGCATTGACCGGCGGACGCTCGAACCCAACATTTCGGCTGCACGGGCAGGGCCAGTGCTTCGTGCTTCGCAGCCGTCCCGCCGCGGCAAGCTCGCCTTCCGCGCACCGGATTGACCGCGAAGTACGAGTCCTGCAGGCACTCGAAGGATCGGAGGTACCGGTGCCGCGCGTCCTGCTGCACGTCGCCGACGCCTCCTATTTTGGTGCACCTTTCTATCTGATGACGCTGGTGGACGGCGAAGCGATCGAAGATCCCGAGCTGCCGGACCTTCCCATTTCGCTGCGCACGCGGGCCTATCATCAGGCAATCGATATATTGGCGAGCCTGCACAAGCTGTCGCCCGATGCGATCGGGCTGGCCGGCTTCGGCGGGCAAGGCGACTATAATGCGCGACAGTTGACCCGCTGGTCGGGCCAGATGGCGAGTGACGGCAGCGTGCCGCCCGCGCTGCTCGAACTGGGCAGCGTGCTTACGCGGACGTTGCCGCGCCAGACGCGGACCAGCGTCGTGCACGGCGACTATCGCTTCGGGAATTTGTTGCAATCGGAAGCGGCAATCTCCGCAGTCCTCGACTGGGAGCTGTCGACGCTGGGCGACCCGTTCGCCGACCTTGCCTATTTCCTGTTGCCGTTCGATCTATCGCGCGGCAGCCATTTGCTGCCGGGCCTTGCCGATACGCATTTGCCTAGCAGCGGCATCCCCGACCCCGATGCCCTAGCCGCGAGCTACTGCCGCGCGACCGGCCTGCCGCTACCACCCGGCTGGCCCGCCTATCGCGCCTTCGCGCTCTATCGCACCGCTGCCATTGCTCACGGCGCTTTCCACCGTCAGACCGCTGGCGCACTCGCTGCCCATCAAGCCTGTCAACTCCACGAACTTGCCGAAATCGGTCTGGCCATTCTGGGCCGTGCCGCTCCCCTCCCATAGGAAAGGATGACATCCCATGAACTTCGAATATTCCGACCGCTGCAAGTCGCTGCTGGAAACCCTGCAATCCTTCATGGAGAGGCATGTCTATCCCAACGAGCGCACGATCTATGATCAGGTTTTCTCGCAACCCGATGATTTTCGTCAATGGCAGCCGCTGGAGATATTGGAGGAATTGAAGGTCAAGGCGCGCACCGCCGGGCTGTGGAACCTGTTCCTGCCGGATAGCGAACTGGGAGCGAACCTGGGCAATCTCGATTACGCACCGCTGGCCGAGATCATGGGCCGGTCCTATTGGGCGCCCGAAATCTTCAATTGCGACGCGCCCAATACGGGCAATATGGAAGCGCTCGTCCGCTATGGGACGCCCGCGCAACAAGACCGCTGGCTGCGCCCGCTGCTCGACGGGACGATCCGGTCGGCCTTTGCTATGACCGAGCCAAATGTTGCGTCGTCGGACGCAACGAACATCGGGACGCGCATCCGCCGCGATGGCGACGATTATGTGATCAGCGGCCGCAAATGGTGGACCTCCGGGGCAGGCGATCCGCGCTGCGAAATCATGATCGTGATGGGCCAGAACGATCCCGACAATCCCAACCGGCACGCGCGCCAATCGATGATTCTGGTGCCGACCGCTACGCCCGGCGTCCATGTTCGCCGCTATCTGCCGATTTTCGGGATCAGCGACGCGCCGCACGGGCACATGGAAACGATCTTCGACGATGTGCGCGTGCCGGTCGAAAACATGCTGCTCGGCGAAGGCCGCGGGTTCGAGATCGCGCAGGGCCGCCTCGGGCCGGGCCGCATCCACCATTGCATGCGCCTGATCGGCGTCGCCGACCGCGCGCTGGAACGCCTGTGCCGCCGCCTGTCGGAGCGCACGACGTTCGGCGAGGTTATCGCCGACCAGTCGCTGTGGCGTTTCCGCATTGCCGAGGCGCGCTGCCGTATCGAACAGGCGCGTCTGATGACACTGAAAGCAGCCTGGATGATGGACGCCGCCGGCAACAAGGCGGCGCGCGCCGAAATCGCGATGATCAAGATCATCGTTCCGCGCATGGCGGCGGAAATCGTCGATTTGGCGATCCAGGCGTTCGGCGGCGGCGGCTTTGCCGACACCGTGCTGACCATGGCTTATATCTATGCGCGCACGACGCAGGTGGCCGACGGCCCGGACGAGGTGCATTCGAACCAGCTCGCGCGGCTCGAACTGGCCCGCCATGCCGCCGCCGACCCTGCCGCAACCGCCGGCGAAGGCGATGTCATGGTCGCGCAGGGACGCGATTATGAACGGATCGAGAAATGGGTGCTCGGCTGCTGAGACACTGGCTTCACGCGGCGATCCTGCTGGTGTAGATGAAGGGAGGGAGGCTTGAGCAGAACCATCCGACGTCAGGCCCCTCCCCTCGAGGCGATCGAAGCCTTCATCCTTGCGACGCGCTCGGCCAGCTTTCGTGACGCGGCCGACCGGCTTGCGCTCAGTCCATCCGCCTTTTCGCGGCGCATCCAGGCGCTGGAAGCCTTTGTGGGCGTGGCCCTGTTCGTCCGCAGCAAGGGCACGGTCACGCTGTCGCGGACCGGCGAGCGCTATCTGCGGACGATCGAGCCGGCGATCGATTCGATCCGCCGCGCCACGGTCGACTTGCAGGCGGAACGCGGCGGCATGGCGCTGCGCGTTGTGGTGCCGCAATCTTTCGCGCTCGGCTGGCTAATCCCCAATCTGACCGATTTTCGGCAAAAACATCCCGATGTGAACGTCGAACTGCGGATCGGCCGCGACATCGACGATCTGCGCCGCGGCCACGCCGACGTCGCCATTTATGTGGGGCCCGGTGATATCGGATCGATGCCCGCGATCCGGCTCGTACCGATCAACGGCATATTGGCGTCGGCGCCAGCGCTGGCGTCGGGCGATCCGCTACCGATCGGCCTTTCCGACCTCGCCCGGATCGACCGGCTGGCGATCTATCGCCCCGAAGGCCTGTGGGAACGCTGGCTGCGCAACATGAAATATGACGGTCCGCCGCTTGCGCCGCCGACCTATTATGAAGCGCAGTTCCTGATGTTCGAGGCGGCTGCTGCGGGGCTGGGTGTCGCGATCGTCGCGCCGATCCTTGCGCATCGTCTGCTCGAACAGGGGCGCCTTGTCCAGATCGGCACGTGCCACGCACCGCTTGGTATCGACTATTATCTCGTCTTCGCGGACGAGGCGGTGCAGCGCCGGCCCGATGCCATCAAGTTCCGCAACTGGATGAACGCCGGGCTCGCGAAATTTGCCTGAACGGGATCACCAGCCGGAGTGATTCAACAGCAGGCCCGGCCGCGGCCAGCGCATCGCGGCGATGCGGCCGGTTCCGGACAGGGTGATATAGGCGGTTCGCATATCGTCGCCGCCGAAACATATGTTGGTCGTGAAGAGGTCCGGGGTCGACACGAAATCGACCAGCTCGCCTTCCGGAGAAATGACCGATATTCCAGGTTCGCCGATTGTCGCCACGCAGACATTGCCGCATTCCTCGACCGCCAGGCTATCGAAAAAGCGAAAGCCGGCGGGGCGGTAGAGGAAGCGGCCGCCATGACCGAACAGATTGGGGTGCGGTACGATCTCGCCCGGCCCGGCGATGTCGAACGCCCACAGCTGGCAGGTATAGGTTTCCGTCACATAAAGGGTGCGGCCGTCAGGTGACAGGCCGATGCCATTGGGGTTTTCCAGTGGAAAGATCGCCTCGCGAATGAAGCTGCCGTCGGCCCTGGCGTAAAACACCCCGACCCGGTCGCGCCGACGGTGAAAAGATTTGCCGTGGTCGGTGAACCAGAACCCACCCTGATCATCGAACACCAGATCGTTCGGCCCGCGCAACGCCACTCCATCGGCTCCGGTGTAAAGCGTCGTCACCTCGCCGGTCGTCGGATCGACCCTCTGGATGGCCCCGCCCGAATAGGCGGCGGCCGGACCCACTGGAATGTTGATCCCATAGGCATCGACGTCGCCAAATTCGAAACCGCCATTGTTGCAGACATAAATGGCGCCATCGGGACCGACCGCGGCGCAATTGGGGCCGCCCGGAAGCGACGCGACGACGCTGCGGCTTCCATCGGCGGCGAGGCGCGTCAGGCATTGACCGCGAATTTCGACCGCAAGAAGGCTGCCGTCGGCAAGCGCCACGGGCCCCTCCGGGAAAGCCAGATCGCTGGCGAAATCCTGAAAGGCCGTCATGTCATGACTCCCTCTTGGCCGATGCGTCGCGCAAGTCCTTGCGCGACAATTTGCCGGCAGCCGTTCGCGGCAGCGCGCCATGGAGTTCCAGCCGGGCGGGCAGTTCATGCCGTCCCAGCTTGTCCGAAAGAAAGGCGCGTAGCTGCGCCAGGTCCAACGCCTGCCCCGCCCGCAGCTTGACCGCGGCGACAGCGACCTCGCCGCGATAATCGTCGGCTGCCCCGTAAACGAGCGCCTCCGCCACCGCCGGATGCTCGTAAATCGCGTCCTCCACCATGCGCGGATAGACATTGAATCCCGACGAGATGATCAGATCCTTCGTGCGATCGACCAGATGGAACTGGCCGCGCGCATCGACGAAGCCCATGTCGCCGGTCAAAAGGCGCCCCGCGGCAAAAGCCTCCGCGCTCTCTTCGGGCCGGTTCCAATAGCCTTGGACCACGTTCGGGCCGCTGATCGCGATCTCGCCCGTCTCGCCCATCGCGGCGGGCAAACGCTCGCCATCGAACGACAATATCTCGACCGAAGCGCCCGGCAGCGGATAACCGATCGCGGCGGCTTCATTGATTTCGTCCAACCTGCTGAGCGTGCCCGCGCCGCAGGTCTCGGTCATCCCCCAGCCGACAACGAGCGGGCGGCCGATCGACTGCGCCAGACGCGCAGCCACCTCACCGGGAAGCGGGGCGCCGGACACGCAATAGACGAGAGAAGACAGGTCGTATTCGGCGATGTTCGGTGTTTCGAGCAGCGCGATGAACATGGTCGGCACCCCGAAGAAGAAGGTCGCGCCGCCGCTTTCGATATCGCGCAGCGTCTGTTCGGGATCGAACCGGTCGCGCAGCAAGACCGTTTCGCCATTGGCAACCGCGCGGAGCAGGACGCCTGCCAGCGCCTAGATGTGGAACAGCGGCAGCACGCCGATATGGCGTTCGCAACCCGGCCGCCAGCCCGAGGTTACTGAGATTGCGGCGTCGAACATCGCAACCGCGCTGACCAGATTGCCGTGCGCGATCATCGCGCCCTTTGGCGTGCCCGTCGTCCCGCCGGTATATTGGATGAGCGCGAGGTCATCGCGGGTGACGTGAACGGCCGGGCAAGACAAGGTGGTCGCGATCATCGCATCGAGCGACGCCATGCCCGCGGCCGTTACGGCGACGGGGTCCGCACCATGCCAATAGGCATCGCTGCCGACCAGCACGAGGTCGACCACGCCTTCGTCTAGCAGCGCCGCGGCGTTGCCACGAAAAGGCTCGGCGTCGAGCGTCGCAACGATCCGCGCGCCGGTATCGGCGAGCTTGAAGCGCAGCTCGCGCACTGCATCGAGCGGCGTCAAATTCACAACCACGGCGCCCAGCCGCATCGCCGCGAAAAACAGCACGGGGTAATGCGGGGTGTTCGGCAAATAAAGCGCGATCCGGTCGCCCTTCCCGACGCCGCGTCCTGCCAGCGCCGCAGCGACATTCGTCACCGCCACCGCCATGTCGCCGAAGGACAACGGACACCCATCGAATTCGATCATCGTCCGCTCGGCAAAGCGGTGCGCCGCCTCATCAAAGAGCCCGCCGGCATCCTGCGCCTTTGCGCCGGAAGCTAATAGCTGGGTCATCGCAATTCCTCGTGCCGATCGTTGCCCGGCTCCGCGCAAACGGGAGCCGGACGGCCATAGCGCCGATATCGCGTCGTCTTTGTTGCGGAGTCTGCAACCGGCTTTGCGCCCTGCGCATGGCCATCGCATTGTGCATGGCGCAATCCCAATCGCAGACCGATCAATAGCCGCACCGACCGTTCTCCCACATCCTGCCAATCGGACGAACCGCCACGAATTCGTCGCAGTGGGGAGAGCGGATATGAAAAGCAGGTTTCTAAGCGGCATTGGTATCGGCGCCGTGCTGGCGACCATTCCGGCTCAAGCAGCAGCGCAGGAAACGGCGACGGTCGCCCCGCCTGCTGCCTCCGGCGACCGTCTCGACGAGATTGTCGTCACGGCGCAAAAACGCGACCAGAATCTTCAGGATGTCGGCGTGTCGATCGCCGCGTTCACCGGCGACCAGCTCAAGGATCTGGGCGTGACGTCGGCCGAGCGTATTTCGGAATCGGTGCCCGGCGTCCAGGTCTACAGCTACCTCGGCCGCCAGCCGACCTTCGTCATTCGCGGTATCGGCGTCCAGGATTTCGCCCCCAATGTCGCGCCTGCGGCGGCGGTCTATCTCGACGAGGTCTATCTCGGATCGAACATCCTGACCGGCTTCCAGATCTTCGACACCGATCGGGTCGAGATATTGAAGGGACCGCAGGGCACGCTGTTCGGGCGCAACACGACCGGCGGCGCGGTCAGCTATTCGACGCGCCGGCCGACCGATACGCTCGAGGGATATGCGGAGGGCACCTATGGCAACTATCGCGCCTTCTCGCTGGACGCGGCGGTCAGCGGGCCGCTGACCCCGACGCTGAAAGCCCGGCTGGCGGGCCGCTATGCCAGTCAAGCGCGTGGATATTACACCAACGACTGGACACCCGCCGACACCGCGTTGCCGCGCAGCCCGCTCCTTTTTAATCCGAGGCGCCGCGCCGGCGAACAGGAAAGCTGGGCCGCGCGGGGGCTGCTCGAATATGGCGGCGGCGGTGCGGTCAAGCTGCTGCTCAACCTCCACGGCGGCGAGACGACGGGCGACGTCCTGCCGCTAACCTCGATCGGCTTTACGTCGATTGCCGGGGCCGCGCAGCCGTGCGCCGCCACCCCGCTCACCGGCGTTCGCGATCCGCGCTTTTGCGGCGACACCTTCGGCTACACCGATCTCGATGGCGATCCCTATCGCGTCCGCGTCGATTTCGTCGGACGAAACCGCGAGCATAATCTTGGCGCCTCGCTGCGTGGCGAATTCGATCTCGGCAGCGCGACACTGACCTCGATCACCTCCTATGACGATGCACGCAAGCGCGCCTTCACCGATACCGACGGCGCGCCGCATCACGAACTGAACCAGCTGCGCGATACCCGTCTTGAACAATATTCACAGGAACTGCGGCTGGCATCGGATGGTGGCGGCCCACTTTACTGGATCGCGGGACTTTACGGTGCGCGCGAAAAGGTCGACCTGCGCTTTTTCGGTACGCTGTCGCCGCTGCTGGGGCTGACCAACTTCACCGATCCGGCGCTCGCGGGGCGCGTCGCCGATCAGCTCGAACTCAATTTTTCCCAGGATACGTTGAGCGCAGCCGCTTACGGCCATGCCGAATGGAAGGCGACCGACCGGCTGACGCTGGTCGCCGGGCTACGTTATTCGCATGAGGACAAGGATTTCGAGAGCCGGTCGGAGTGGATTTACAGCGACGGGCTCGCCCCATCGCGCGCGCCGGTCAACTTCGGTTCGACGCCGGCCGATGCCGCAGTCGTCGATGACAGCGCAACCTACAAGAGCTTCTCGGGCAAGATCGGGCTCAACTATAAGCCGTCGGACGCGGTGCTGCTCTATGGCAGCATCAGCCGGGGGTTCAAGAGCGGCGGTTTCGACGGCGATTTCGCTTTCACGCGCCAGCAGCTCGAACCTTTTGAGGAGGAAGTGCTGACCGCTTATGAAATCGGGGTCAAATCGACCCTGATCGATCGGCGCCTGTTCCTGAACGGATCACTCTATCATTATGATTTCGACAAGCCGCAAGTGCGGGTCGCCCAGGTCGATACCGTCACCGGCCTGCCGTTCAACCAGCTACGCAACCTGGCCAAGGCGCGGGTCACCGGCATGGAGATCGACGCGACCCTGCGTCCGGCACGCGGTTTCGACCTGCGCGCGGGACTGGCATGGATCGACACCCGGATCGACGATCCGGCCCAGCCGGTGTTCGACGGCAACGACCTTCCGCTCGCCGCCAAATTTTCGGCGAACCTGCTGGCCCGCTATCAGTTCGCTGTCGGCGGCGGCTGGGATATGGCGCTGCAAGTCGATGGAAAATATAATGACGCCTTCTTCCTCAACGCCGAGAACACACCCTATCTGAAGGAGCGCCCCTACACGCTGGTGAACGCGCGCGTCAGCCTGTTGTCGTCGGACAGCGGCGGGGATCTCGCGCTGTGGGGACGCAACCTCACCAAGGAAAGTTTCGCGGTGCAGAGCTTCGCGCTCTTCGGCGCCTATTCGGTCGCCTATAATGCGCCGCGCACCTATGGCGCGACGATCCGGATCGACTGGTGAGCGCGCCCGCCGACCCACCCGCCGGGTTCGAGCGGCATTTTCGCCGCAGCCCGGCCACCGATGCGTGGGAACCGCTCTATTCGAAACGCGACGGCGATCGCTTTGTCATCGGGCTGCCCGTCGCGGCAGCGCACTGCAACGCACGGGCGATGTTGCACGGCGGCGTGCTGTCGACGCTTTGCGACAATGCGATGGGGATTGCCTGTGTGCTGGCTGCCGGCGACGGCACGAGCCTTGTCACGGTGCATTTGTCGGTCGATTTCCTCGGCGCCGCGCGCGAGGGCCAATGGATCGAGGTTGGCGCCATCGCTACGAAGAGCGGCCGAACGCTTTCTTTTGCGTCCGCAGAGGCCACCGCCGACGGCCGGATCATCGGCCGCGCAACCGCGGTCTTTCGCGTGGGCGATGGCGGACGGCCGACCCAGGCCTGACCAGCAAGCGCCGGGCTTTCCATTCGATAAGATCGGAGCCGGCATCCCCTGCGGATGCCGGATCCTTTCAGACTGTTACCGCAATTTCGTCCGTATTGTCAGGCCATAGGTTCGCGGTTCGCCCTGCGCGCCGACCAGCGTCGCGCCCTGAAAGGTCGCAGGAATCGCGGATCCGATGGTACGCTGGTCCGCCAGGTTGCGCGCCCATAATTCCAGCGTCCAGCGCTCGTCGGGTGTCCCGACGCCGAGGCGGGCGTTAAACAGCGCATAGTCTTTTTGTCCCGATGTCGGGCGCAGCAGGCGTTCGGTCAGCACATCGGACTGATAGAGCCCGTCGAATTGGACAAAAGCGCGTAAGCTGCCGCCGGCAACAAGGTCGTCCCACCCGACCGAGCCGGTGACGACCCATTTTGGCGCGTTGGCGAGTTGCTGCCCGGCGATCGCGACGACATTCGCCGGCGGGCCAGGCGGGATGGCGCCGTAGCGCGAGTTGGCATAGGTCAGGCCCGCGGCGAGCTGCCAGCCGGGCGCCGGCCGGGCACCGAGTTCCAGCTCAAAGCCCTTCGCCGTAACGCGCGGGATGTTGGTGGTGATCAGCGCCGCGCCGGTGTTGTAGCTGAGCTGATAGTCGGTGAAGCGGGTATAAAAGACCGCCCCGTTGACCGTCACCCCCCGCCCGGCGATCGAAATATAAGCCCGGCCTCATGGTTGGTCGCGAGTTCGGGATCGAAGGCCAGATCGTCGGCATCGGGAGATTTCACCGCGATCGGCCGGAACCCGGCGCGATCGAGGACAAAGCCGCCCGCCTTGTAGCCACGACCGTAAGTCGCATAGCCGTGAAGCACCTCGCTGAAATCATCGCTGATCGTCGCGATGCCCGACCATTCCTTCTCCACCCTGCGCGCGGTGTACGACCCGTCATAGCGCGCGTCGAAAAGCTGAAGGCACCGGATTCCCGAAACGGGGCGTCGCGCCCGGCGCCGACAGGCCCGCTGCGATCAACGCCTGACACCCTGGATTCTGCGTGCCGACGATATCCACCTCAACGCGCTTGGCCTCACGCGTGAAACGAAGGCCGCCGATCAGGTCGAGCCGGTCGGTGAGGTGCCAGACATTATGCGTGAAAACCGATATGCTGCGCGAAGTCTGGCGGAAATCGTCGCGCCCGACCCCCGAACCTTCGGGATAACTCGACCCGACCGGCAGGCCGGTATAAGAGGATATCGGGTTGGCCTGCCCGGTCGCCGGCCCGAACAGCCGATCGAGGAACGGCTCAAGATCGCGCCCGATCCGGTAGCCGTAACGACCGAACGCCGTTTCATGGCTGTAAAAGCCCCCGGTCATCCAGTCGACCGGCCCCGCGCTGCCGTCGAGGCGGATTTCCTGGGTGAAGGTGTCGAACGCGCGCGCGGCCGCCTTGAACGGAATATAGACTAGGTCCGCCTCGGCATAATCGACCTCGCGCGCCTGATCGTAGCGCCAGCGCCGGTATCCGGTGATCGATGTCAGCTTGGCGCCGCCCAGATCCCAGTCATTTCGACCGACAGCCCCCACTGATCAGTCTCTTCGACCGAAGCGCGATCCTGCGTCGTCGTGATGGTCAGATCCTGACGGCCGATACGGCTGTCAAACCCCATCGCCTGAAAGATGCCGGCATAGACGGGATCGTTGACGATCGGCGAATAGGTGTCGGGGCCGGTTTCGCGGCGGTGGCCATAGTCGGCGATCAGCCGGATATCGACGTCATCGGCCGGGGTAAGCAAAAGCTGGCCGCGCAGCGTGACGCGGTTACGATTTCGATAGCGCTGGCCGCTGTCGAAGTCGCGCAGAAAGCCGTCACGGCGCTGACACGCCGCGTCGAGACGAAAGGCCGCAACGCCCTGCACCAATGTCCCGCCGCCCCCCGCGTTCAGCCGGACCAGGTCATAGTTTCCGTATGACGCAGCCGCGTCGAAGCTGGGTTCGAATTTTGGCGCGAAGGAAATGACGTTGATAAGGCCGGCCGAGGTATTCTTGCCAAACAGCGTCCCCTGCGGTCCGCGCAGCACCTCGATCCGCTCGATCCCGGGAATGTCGGTGAGGCTGAGGTTCGAGCGGCTGCGATAAACCCCGTCGACAAAGGTCGCGACCGACGATTCAAGCCTGGGATTGATCGCCTCGCTGCCGACACCGCGCGGGCGGATGACGACGCCGGCCGAGTCTGACGTGGTGCTGGTCAGGTTGAGGCTGGGTGCCAGCGTCATCAACTCGCGCGTATCGTTGATCCCCGATTTCTGGAGTTGCTCCGACGAGAAGGCCGAAACGGCGATCGGCACATCCTGCAGATTCTGCGAACGCTTGGTGGCGGTGACGATGATGTCGCCGCCATTGTCCGAAGCCTGGTCCGGCGATACGTCGCCCTGCGCCGAGGCGAATGGCGCCCAGGTCAATGCGGCGAGCGACAGCCCGCAACCGAGTTTCCTCTTCATATTTTCTCTCCCATTTTTTGCTTCTGATTATAAGGATGCGACAATCGCAGAGGTTGGATCGCCATGGCCGGACCGGACCTGCGACCAGGCATCGCGCACGGCATCGGCGCCGCACACGGCATCGATCGTCAGCCAGCTGCGCGAAGCGTCGAGGAAATCGCGCGTGGCATTGGCGAGCGCTACATCGAAACCCGTCGGACCGAGTTCGGCCACCGCGGCGATGATGGCATCGGGGGCGAAGAAAAATTCATCACCGGGTTTTTCCGCGCCGACTTCGCCCGCATCCCGCCCATGGGTCATGCCGACCCGGCAAAGATGGACGGGCCGCGACTGGCCGCGCAGGCGGTCGAGCAACGTCTGGTTCCCCGAAAAATCGACGATCGCTGCGTCGGCTAGGGTCGGCAGCGCCTCATAGGTCGCCACCTCGTCGAAGATGCCGAGACCGGTAATCGCGGCGCCATGGCGCTCCGATGTGAGGCCGACGGTCCTGATTCCGGGGCGGTTGCGGCGCAACAACCAGCCAAGGCCGAGCGCGGTCTTGCTCGCTGCGCTGGTGACGACCACGGTGTCGCTGCCCCAGGCAGCAGTCCGCCCGACCAATCCGTCGAGCAGATAGGACGTGATGAAAAGCGGGCGGATGACCGATTGCCGATCCTCGGTCCCGGGTGCATGGATCGGGTCCGCCGCAACACGGAAATAGCTGTTGTCGGCGGGTGAAAGCGGCCGCCGATGGGGCGAATTCTCGACGATAAGCCGGGTATTGATCCGCCCCGGCTCGATCACCGCCTGCGAGGCCATCGGCCAGAGACCATAAAGCCTTTCGCCTTGGGCAACTCCGGGATGGCGGGTTTCGACCACAGTCGCGAAGCCCCATACCGGGACCATGCCCCAAGGTTCGGGCATGGGAAAAAGCGACCAGTAGCAAAATCGATCGCCGAGCAGCGCATAGATCAGATTGTTCGCGCTTAGGCTGAAGCAATCGATGGCAAGCCGGACCTGTCACGGCACTTCCGGCCCATCGCGGGTGATCGTCAACTCGTGGGGACGAAATCCTCCCCGATCGATAACAAGGCTGACGGCGCCGGCGCTCTGCAATGTCTGTCCCCCGCCCGTTGCGTATCGGCGCGGCAGGCACACGACACTGGTTGCGTGGCAGGGTCGGCGCAGAAGGGGTGCCGATCAAACGGCAAGAATCGAACGGTAATTGCACCGGATGCAACGGCGCGCGCAGCGCCGTCCGGCGTCAGGCGAAACCCGGCCGACCCGCCTCGATCGAGCGCCGCTCGAGCGAGAAGCAACGCGCCGCGGGCTCGACCAGCGAGGCGACGGCACGCAGGTCGACGTCGATCCGTTCGGGCACGACATCGAGCAGGGCATAGCCCGCATGCGCATTGTCGTGATGGCGGATATGCGGATTGCGCGACCGCGCGCCGTCGAACAAGGCGGCGGGCCCGTTGCGCGAGGCCAGACAGCTGGTCACCACTTCGCTCGCCACGATTTTCGATCGCGGATCTTCGAAATCGGCAAGGACATTATTCAGCCAGAAAGAATGCACGTCGCCGCCCAGCACCACGGCGTTGCGAACCGTTGGCCGGCCGAGGCTGCCCAGCGCGCGGCTGCGCGCCGCCTCATAACCGTCCCACATGTCCGACCAGCGGGCATCGGGACCCTGCGGCAGAGCAAGGCGCGAGAATAATGTCTGTTGCGCGACGAGACTCCAGTTGCCCCGTTCGCGCGCAAGGCCGTCGTCCAGCCACGCCTCTTGCCTGGCACCCAACATCGTTGCACCGGGATCGGCGACTGCGTCACAGTCCCGCACCACCTGCCCGCCACGCTTTTCGTCCGAACAAGCCTGGACACTGCGATACTGGCGCGTGTCGAGCATATGTACCGTCGCGAGCCTACCCCAGCGGAACCGGCGAAAAAGCTGCAGGCTGCCGCCCCGCCGCCACGTCGAAGGACCCAGCGGCATATGCTCAAAATACGCCTGCCACGCCGCGGTGCGGCGGCGAAGAAAGGCCGCAGGGTCGGCCGTGACGCCGCCATGTACGCCCGCATAGTCATTCTCGACCTCATGATCGTCGAGCGCGACGATGAACGGCATCGCCGCATGTGCGGCGGCCAGGTCGGGATCGGTGCGGTAGAGCGCATGGCGCGCCCGATAATCGCCCAGCGTCTGCGGGTCCGGCGTGCCGAACGCGCGAACATTGGGACCGCTGCCGAAGGACTTTTCATAGATATAGTCGCCAACCTGCAGGACGGCATCGACGCCCTGTTCGATCATGTCGCGATAGGCGCTGAACCAGCCATGCTCCCAATGCTGACACGACGTCAGCGCAAGACGCAGTCGCTCAGGGTTCACTGCCACGGTTGCCGTCCGCCCGACACGGCTCACTGCATCGCCGAGATGGAAACGATAGAAATAGGGGCGCCCCGGCGGCAGTCCCGGAACTTCCAGATGTACAGCGCCGCCGCGACCCGCCGGGGCATCGACACGGCCCGACCGGACGATGGCGCGAAAGTTTTCGTCGCTCGCGATTTCATAGCCGAGACGGACATCTTCGGTCAGTCCCACAGCCCGCGTCCAAAGGACAAAACCGTCGCTCGTCGGTTCGCCTGACGCGACGCCGAGTGCGAAAGGGTCATGCGTCAGGCGTGGCGCGCGGTTCGCTGGGGCGGCTTGCGCGGCCGCGATGAAGCGGCTGGCGGCCAACGCCGCCGCCCCGGTGAGAAGCTGGCGCCGCCCGATCATCAGAAGCGCGCCGACAAACGGGCGTACCAGGTTCGGCCGTTCAAGCCGATCGGCGTTTCTTCGCCCGTGGGAAAGCTGCCGCCGGTTGCCGCAATGAAAGATTGCTGATCGTCGATGGTGTCGGGGTGGGCGTCGAGCAGATTCTGCACGCCGAAACCCAGACGCACGCCTTGCAATATCTTGTAGCCCGCCGACACGTCGAACGTCTCTTTCCCGCCGAATGTCTGTATCGCGTTCAACGGCTGCGATCTATAGGTGCCAAATGCCGCCACATTGACCCCGACGTCGAAATTGCCGTGCGTCAGACCGCCCTGAAAGGTGAATTTCGATTTCGGCTGCGCCTCGGTGACGAAGAGGATCGATTTGGTGTTGAGCAGCGGCAGCGTCGGCAGGACCGGGTTCGAACGAAGTGTATCCAGCCGGCTGTCGAACCAGCCATAGCCGGCGACTAGCGACAAGCGTGTATCGGGACCGAGGTCGCCCTGCCAGCGCGCGGTCAATTCGACCCCGCGCGTCGTCGTATCGATCGCGTTGGTAAAGAAGCGTACCTGCTGAAAATTGGTGATCCCTGCCGCGGTCAATATGTTCACGACGGCTGCGCCGCCCAATTGCTCGCTGAGCGCAATACGATCCTTGATCCGGATATGAAAATAGTCGGCGGTAAAGGAAAAGCCGTCGATCGGCCCGACAACCAGCCCCGCTGTGAAATTCCGCGACCGTTCGGGCTTGAGGTCGCTGGCGCCGAGCGCGCGCGCGACGGGATCGCCGACCGGCAGTGTTCCGACCGTTACCAGCCGCCCGGCGCTGAGCGCGCCCTGGACCGCGCTGAAATACTGCTGCTGCAGCGATGGCGCCTTGAACCCCGTCCCCACCGTCGCGCGAACCGCGGCGCCTTCCATCAGTTCGAGCCGCGACGTGGCGCGCCAAGTGGTCTTGCCGCCAAAGTCCCCATAATGATCGTAGCGGACGGCGCCGCCGATCAGTAATGGCTTCACGGGGCGCAGCTCGGCGTCGAGGAAAGCCGCCCAGGCATTGCGGCATTCCCTGGTTGGATTGCGCGGGTTGAAGCCGGCAAAACCGTCGGCCCCTGTGCCAAAATAGGCGTTCGGTTCGCCGCTGCGGATCGTGTAATTCTCGCGGCGATACTGCGCCCCTCCCGCAATATTACCGCCGGCCAACACGCCGTCGAGCGGCAGCGTCAGGGTAAAGTCCGTCACATATTGGCGATAGGTGACCCCGCCCGAATCGAATGCGGTCGGGCTGGCGGATCCCAGCGAGACATTGGCAGTGTCGAACACGCGGAAATCGGCCTTGTTGGACCCGAAACCCTGGCTGAGGTCGGCCATCAGATCGTCGAATTCGCCGCGCAGACCGACCGTCGCGCCAATATCCCGTGTGCGCGGTTCGATGATGGGCAGGAAGCCGTTGGGGTGGATTGGCGAAAAGCCGGGTACCCGAAAGCCCGCGCCATTGTTCGACGTCTTTCGCGTGAATGTCCCAAAGCCGTATAGATCGAGCGCCTCGCCAAGCGGCAGCGCGGTATCGATCGCCAGGCTGGCAACCGACGCCTCGGGATCGCCGATGCGATAGGTAATTCGATTGAAGCGCTGATCGATGAACGCCCGGTTGGTCGCTTGCTGGTACCGCGCCGATGCGCTGACCGTCAGGTGGCCCCCGTCACCAATGCCAAAACCCGCGCTGGCGCTCGCGAGACCAGTCTCGCCATCGCCCTCTTCGGTGATGCTCCCGAACAGCTCACCGCTCGCTCCCACTGAATTGGACTTCAGGATGATGTTCACAACGCCCGCGATCGCGTCGGATCCATATTGCGCGGCGGCGCCATCGCGCAATATTTCGATCCGCTCGATCGCACTTTCGGGAATGGTGTCGAGATCGACCGCGGCCGATCCCCTGCCGATGCTGTTGTTGACATTCAGAACCGCGTTGGCTTGGCGACGCTTGCCGTTGACGAGCACCAACGTCTGGTCTGGCGACAGGCCGCGGAGCGTGATGGGCTTCGTGTTGGCCGCGGTCGCCGTGGTCGCGGCCCGCGCAAAGTTGACCGACGGTTGCAGGAAGTTCAGCGCGCGCCCAAGGTCCGGGAAACCCGTGTCCGCGATTGTTTCACCACTCACTACATCCACAGGCGCCGAAGAGTCAAGCGCTGCGCGCCCCGACGCGCGAGTTCCCGTCACGATGATATCGTCGCCGGGCGGATCGCTGTCTTGCGGCTGCGCCTGCGCCGTGCCGGAAGTCAAAACCGCGAACCCTACCAATGGAACCATATATTTCATCGCTATCGCCCTCCAAATCGCCTCTCGATCTAGAAGGAACCGGTCTGCCACCGTTATTGCCAAGCGAGATATCAGCGTTGCGAGATACGCAACGCTTCCGCATTCAAATTGTCATCCGAGGCAGTTAGCGCTGTCCGTTTCATGCATTTCTGTCGACGACTGGTACCGAATTTATGCGCATGACTTGCAGGATGGCCTGAGATTGGGACCTACAATCTTTTCGCTCAACGACATTCTCAGCCGTTCAATCATATTTCGAGCTTGGCCCAAAATGGCGGATATTCATCACCCGCGGCGGCGTATTTTGGGCAAATGGCCGGTGCACGAACCGCTTCGCGGATTGGCGCTAGCCTCGATGTAAAGCGGCCGAGCGAGCCCGCGCCTGATTGAACGTGGGCTGCCGAAGGCAGACCCTTTCGGCTCCTTTACCTGAGGAGTCGAACGATGAACGAGCTTATCCAGATTGGCCCGATCAGCCCGCTGCGCCAGCGGCTGATCGACGACATGACCAAGCGGCGCTTCTCGAAGGAGCGCAGCGTAATTATCTGCGCGACCTCGGACGGTTCGCCACCTGGCTCGGGCGCTCGCCCCACACCGCGAGCGCCGACGATATCCGGCAGTTCCAGATCGAGCAGCAGCAGCCAGGCGTCCCCGCGCCGACCATGAACAGCATCGTCGGCGCGCTGTGGCACCTCCGCCAACCGAGGAGCCGGCCGACGATGCAGGGCCCCAGCCAACCTGCCCATGCTGCGGCGGCACGATGATCATCATCGAGGTCTTCGAGCGCCGCTACCAGCCCCGCGCGCCGCCACCGTCGGCAGTCTCATCCGGGACACCTGCGCCGTGACCCGGCACGGGCTGGCACCGACACGATCCAGGGCAGACCCGCGCCTGGAAGCGACCCCGCTCGCGCCGGCGGCGCCCAAAAGCAGACGTCACACCACCAAAATCGGCCCGTCCGCTTTTCGGCGTCCGCTTTTACGACCCATAACCAGACGGACCGCCATCGCGCACGTCCGCTTTTGGGCAGTCCCCAGCAGCTCCGCCACTCGCGCAAAACAGCCTTCCCCATAGCTCAACCCATGACCAACGCGGTTCGGGCACCGAAGACTTTCCGACGCCTGGCGGCGTCCGAAACTCTCAACGATACGATTGCGGCCAGTCTGCTTTCAGCACGGAGAGGCTATGAAGCAGACATCGCTCGCAACGTGCCGCTCGAGGGCTGCCGATGAATCACATCGTACAGGGCCTCCACGAATGACGACCCCAAGAGACCCGCGGAAACCCCGCCCCCTTAAGCGGGACCGCTACTACTCAATCCCATTGCCCAGCAGGGTACGCAGATCGGCTTTGGTCACTTTGCCATAGGCCGATCGCGGAAGCTCTTCCCTGAAATGGAGCTGCTGCGGCACTTTGTAAGCGGCGATGTGGCGACGCAACCAGGCGAGTACATCTTCGGCAGAAGCCTTCTCGCCCGCACGCTTGACGCAGACCGCGACCCCTATTTCACCCCAGACCGGGTGCGGAATTCCGACGACAGCAGCCTCTGCAATAGCGGGATGCGCTCGCAGTGCCTCCTCGATCTCGAGTGGATAGACGTTCGACCCGCCCGATATGTACATGTCGGAGGCTCGACCGGTTATGAAGAGGTCGCCTTGCTCGTCGAGATGGCCGAGATCTCCGGTTCTGAACCAGCCGTCACGAAACGCCGCCGCGTTTGCTTCAGGATTATCGAAATAGCCCGAGAATACGGCCGGGCCGCAGACACAGATTTCGCCTGTCTTGCCGGCATGCAACGTCGCTCCGTCGGCATTCTGGATCGATATCTGCATTCCCGTCCGTTCGCGCCCACACGTGCCAATCTTGACGTCCGGGCCATCCTCGCCACGGTGATCGCCAGGCGGCAACACGGTGATTGCGCCAGTCACTTCGCCGAGCCCAAAATATTGGACGAGAACGGGCCCCAGGCGCGCGAGAGCGAGCTTCTGATCGCTGCGATACATCGGCGCGCCAGCATAGACGACCTGCCGCAAAGATCGATGATCGACTGTGGACGCGGCTGGATGCTCGACCAGAAGTTTGAGGATCGTTGGCACGGTGAACATGTTTGTTATCCGCCAGCGTTCGACGAGCGACCAAATGTCGTCTGGGTCGAAGCGATAGCCCGAAGGTAGAACCGATTTGGCGCCGCGCGCAATCTGAGTCAGCAAATGGACCCCGGCGCCGTGGGTCAGCGGCGCAACGACGAGCGAGGCATCCTCCTCGCTCGTTCCGGGCAGAAGGTCGCACAGATGGTTGACGGTGACG
>JAESGW010000498.1_pt1 | contig 34432 bp, 47 predicted proteins | sample 9269791 | NCBI WGS metagenome assembly JAESGW01 (sample SAMN16773120, study PRJNA677053) | algae metagenome | isolation source: Aphanocapsa lilacina HA4352-LM1 and co-occurring heterotrophs from near cave... | place: USA: Maniniholo cave, near Haena, Kauai, HI | collected 2009-07-28
GCTCTGCCGGAGCTTTCTCCGGCACCGATTTCTGTCTCATCTGCGCTCCTGAATGGCTGCGATGATCCAGAAATCCTCCCTTCCCAAAAACCCCTAAACGGTCTCAAGGGCGCTGATGGCGGACAGCCTCAACAGCGAGGTCATCGGGCAGACTTTCGCATTGTGCCGCGTTGAATACCGTGAAGCGTTTCAGAAAGGGAATGGCGGCCGCCTCTTCGCCCGTATCGCGCGCGCGGCGCTTTTCATCATCCGGCACAAAACGGTCGGCATAGACGACGGTCGTGCCATGCTCGCCTTTGCGGACGTTTCCGCCGAGCGCGAGCGCCTGGCGAAAAGTCAGCCAATGCTGGGATGGAAAGCCGTGCTGGATGACGGCGCCCCAGAGGATCAGCACGTTGATGCCGGAATATTGCCGGGCGGTCGCCGCGTTCCTTGGCATGGCGAGCGGCGCCTTGGCCGCGGCCGTGCCCCAGGGCTGGACCCAGGGGAGCCGGCCTGCCTCCAGCTCGGCGATGACCCTGTCGGTGATGTCGTCGTGAAGGTTGCTGCGATTGCCGCCGCCTCGCGTGGCACGATCTGTTCTGGCCATGGGATGACTCCGGGACGGGCGCCGGGAGCCTCTCTCCCAGCCCTCAACCCGTCACGGCAAACCCGTCCGCACTCTCACTCTCGGGGCGTTGCGGGGGTGTCCCAACAGAAGGGGTCGGTCGAGACCTTGGCTCGGCCGAAGGGGAAGGCTTCCCCCCAATATCAACTATGCCGGTGATTGTGCGCTTCCTCATCGGCGATAGCCTGCACGATCGTCATGTCCATCTCGGCAACGGGCGACAAGCGCGCAATCTCGGAGGCGACCTTGGCCCAATGCCAGAACGCGGACCGGTTCCCCTGGGCTCGGTTTCGAGCGGCTAGGCGCTGTGCTTCATAGTAAGCGCGACGGTCATGAATTTCGATCATCTCCCGCGCATCCTTTTGCCAGCGGCGGCGGATACGCCTGCGTTCCTCGATCCAGTCGGCAACGGCGCGAAACATTTAACCGCTATTTCCGGCACAAAGAGCGCTTACAGAGAAGGAGAGCGTAAATCGCGGACTATTTTCCATCGGCGTCCAACCCCCTGAGCTCTGTCAGGAACATAGTTCCGACATCGATCGCCTCCTGAGCGCTTTCCGGCGACACATCTATGCCGTGGGATGCTTCATTCATGACTCGAAGGGAGTCGAGAAATCTCTCTGTGCCGGCCGGAGCGAGCCCACGACGCTGCAGCTCGCGGAGCATATTGCCGAGGCCAGTCGGGCGAACGGGCGCAAAGCCGTTGGCAGTCATCAAGTCGTGCACGGCACGTTCGATCTCGATTCGCAGCTTGACCACTGACATGAGCGGGAATTCGCGCGACAATTCTTCAACAGTTGGAAGTTCGTGCTGAAGCTGCGGTGGCAATGCCGGTGAGAGTCGATATTGGGCAACGCCCATGGGCTTGCTGCTATCGCGAAGGGCATATTCAACGATCACCTCGTTGCGGCCCTTGCACAGAATGATGCCGATGGTTGGCTGGTCGTCCCTATGCCGAAGCTGGTCATCGACGGCCGACAGATAGAAATTCATTTTGCCCGCGAACTCGGGCTTGAAGTCCTCGATTTTCAGCTCGATCACGACGAAGCAGCGCAGCCGAAGGTGATAAAAGAGCAGGTCGAGGTAGTAGTCCTGCCCGCCGACATCGAGATGGTACTGGCTGCCGACGAAGGCGAAGCCCTTGCCGAGTTCGAGGATCAGCGAACGCAGATGCTCGATCAATCCGCGTTCGAGATCGCGCTCGAGCATGTCGGGGCCGAGCGCGAGAAAGTCGAAGGCATAAGGGTCTTTGAGGAGCTGCTGGGCAAGCTCGGACTGCTGGGCAGGAAGGGTCCGCGAGAAATTGGTGAGCGCGCTGCCTTGGCGGGTGAACAGATCGCTCTCAATCTGGTGGACGAGGACGGCGCGGCTCCAGCCATGTTCGATGGCCTGTCCAGCATACCACGCGCGTTCCTCGGTCGCCTTGACGCTGTCGAGCAAGCTGACGTTATGGCCCCAGGGTAATTGTGCAATGACCCGTTGCACAAATTCGCTGTCCGGCCAGGCGTCGGCCAGGGCGCGCATATATTTCAGGTTTCGGGCCGAAAGCCCTATCATCTCAGGGAAGGCCCCGCGAAGATCCTCGGCCAGGCGGTCGATGACCTTCGCGCCCCAACCTTCACGCTCCTGTCGGGCGAGAATATCACGGCCGATGCCCCAGTAGAGCAGGATCAGCTCACGATTGACCGACAGGCTCGCGCGATAGCGCGCCTCGACGATCTTCTGCTTCAAGTCGCCGACGAAGGCGGAATAGCTCTGCGCGTCGATCTCGGCGGCCGCTTTCGCGGCCTTGGTGCGGCGGGGCGTTCGTTTGGCCGGAGGGCGGCTCATGCGGCCGCCTTCAGACGCTTTTTCGCCAGCATGGCACGGACGAACTTGTCCCATTTCGCCATGCCCGCGCGCTTCTCGACCATGTAGTGCCAGCGGTCGTAATGCTTGGAGCTGACGTCCTGCAAGGCGTGGTTCTGGAGCCGATCGCGGATTTCCTTCGGGACGCCCGCCTTGCCGGCGAGCGTTTTGAAGGTGCGGCGGAGATCGCGGTTTGTCGCATAAGGGATCACGCCGCGGTCGCGCTGGCGCCAGACGAAGCTATAGAGCGTGCCATGGCTGACGGGCTTCTTCGGGTCCATGGCCGAAGGGAAGAACCAGCCGTGCTCGTTCGGCTTTATCGACTCGATCAGCTCGGCAGCGAGCAAAGGCACCGGGACTGCGTGGGGCTGGTCGTTCTTGGTCTTGGACCAGTCGATGATCCGCTCCTTGGCGTCCCATTGATCGACATGGAGGCGGGCGATCTCCTCGACACGCTGGCCGGTCAGCATGATGAGCTGCACGGCGCGCGGATAGGAGGGATGAATCGGCGTGTCAGGGCACTCCAGCCACCGATAGAGCTGCACGAACTCGTGTTCGTCGAGCCAGCGAGTGCCTTTGACCTTGGGCTCGGTCGGGATGCCCGTTGCCGGATTGAAGGGGAGGCGGAAGCGGCGAGAGGATTGTTGCCGATAGTCGTTGTCGGACTTCATGCCCCAGCTAAAGGCGGCGTGCAGATAGGAGCGCACATGGTCCGCCATCGACTTTGCGCCGCGCTCGTAGATAGGGCGGATCAGTTCGATAATTTCCTCGGCCTCGATTTCGCGGGCGAGGCGATTGCGTCCGAGCGTGTCGGCGATCTTGTTGAGGCCCTTTTCCGTTTCCTTCCAGGACGGCTTGCCAGCGTCCTTGAGCGCGGCGACATAGCCTTCGAATAGATCGGTGACAGTGCCAGGGCGGGTGTCTGTGGCGATCTTGATGCTGCGGCCCTTCTGGATGACGTCGGCGAAGTCGCGCTTGTAAATCTCACGGGCCTGCGCGAGCGACGTTGAGGGATAGGCGCCGATCTTCTTCTTCGTGCGTTTGCCGTCGCGCCACTGCTGCGCCATCCAATCGGCGGTGACGCGCTTGGGCATCGGCCTGAGGACGAGAACGAGACGGCCGGTGCCGCGCCCCTCGCCATCGGGAAGATTCTCTTGCTTTCGGCTGATCTCGACGCGCTTCAGCGCATGTCGGATCGCGGTGTCGGTTATGGCGGGCATAGCGTTCCTCCTTTCCGGAACTGGGATCGGTCGAGGAGAAACAGGGATCGCTAGCTGGGAGCGGAAGGTCGTTTTCTACCCCTTTTACAGCCCCCAATTTGCCAAAACCGCCCCCACTACGCAATCCCCAAAAATCGCCAATTCTTCAGTGTTTCAATGTGCTTGAGCGTGATCTAGCGGGATCGAAAGGAGAAAGTGGGGTGGTTGTGGACGAGGATGATCGCCGTCGCCGAGAGTTCTAGCGCCCGGCGGACGACCTCGCGGGGATAGACCGGGGTGTGATCGACCGTGCCGGTCTGCTGCACCTCGTCGGCGATGACGGCGTTCTTCTTGTCGAGGAAGAGGATGCGGAACTGCTCGCGCTCGGCGAAGGCCATCGCCATCCGGCAATAGTCCAGAACCGCCGACCAGGACGACAGCACCGGGCGTTTCGAGACCGCTCCCCGCGCCATGCGCCGCAGCGCCGCCTCGACGATCTTGAGATCGAGCGCCACGCCCTCGCCGACGCCCTTGACCTCGGTCAGGCGCGAGACCGGCGCGGCGAGCGTCTCGGCGAAGGAGCCGAAGCGGGCGATCAGCGCCTTGGCGAGCGGCTTGACGTCGCGCTGCGGAATCGAGCGGAAGAGCAGCAGTTCGAGCAGTTCGTAATCGGGGAGCGCGTCGCCGCCGGCCTCCTGGAAGCGGGCGCGCAGCCGCTCGCGATGGCCGTGGTAGTGCGGCTCGGCGGCGGCAGGCGCGTCCGATGGCGGCGACGATGCTGTACGCCTGCCGCCGGCTGCGCTCATCGCGCCGTCAGCGGATTATCGCGGCCGGCCGGAGAGAGCGTGAAGATCTCGCAGCCGGTCTCGGTCACGCCGACGGTGTGCTCGAACTGGGCCGAGAGCGAGCGGTCGCGCGTCACCGCCGTCCAGCCGTCGGAGAGCACCTTCACGCCGGCCTTGCCGAGATTGATCATCGGCTCGATCGTGAACAGCATGCCGGCCTTGAGCAAAGCGCCTTCGCCCGGCGAGCCGTAGTGCAGGATGTTGGGCGCGTCGTGGAAGACCTGGCCGAGCCCGTGGCCGCAGAAATCGCGCACCACCGAGCAGCGCTCGGCCTCGGCATAGCGCTGGATGGCGAAGCCGATATCGCCGGTGGTCGCGCCGGCGCGCACGGCCCTGATGCCGCGCAGCAGGCTCTCATAGGTGATCTCGATCAGCCGCTCGGCCTTGCGCGGAATCTCGCCGACGCCATACATCCGGCTCGAATCGCCATGCCAGCCATCGACGATCAGCGTGTAGTCGATGTTGAGGACGTCGCCCTCGCGCAGCGGCTTGTCGTCGGGAATGCCGTGGCAGACGACGTGGTTGATCGAAGTGCAGATCGATTTCGTGTAGCCGCGATAGTTCAGCGTCGCCGGATAGGCGCCGTTGTCCATGGCGAACTGGAAGGCGAGGTCGTCGAGCCGCTGCGTGGTCACGCCCGGCCTGACGTGGTCGCCCAGCATGTCGAGCCCCTGCGCCGTCAGCTTGCCGGCCTTGCGCATCGCGGCGAAGGCGTCCGGGCCGTGCAGCTTGATCACGGGGTCGCGCGGGCGCGAACGGCTCAGGGTTTCGTCGAAGGTCATGATGGTGCAGCGGCTCCTAGAAGGACCATATCTATTGGGTTTGTCCGGCGGTGCAAGCGGGAGCGGAGAGACGCCGATCCGAGCAGGCGGCTCAGGCCGGAGGCGCGGCGCCGGCCAGCAGCCGCCTCGCCTGATCGGCATGGTGATAGCGATGCATCAGGTCGATATAGCCTTGCATCTTCAGCTCGCGCGGCGGCGCGGCCTTGAACACGACCACGCGCTGCTTGCGATCGACCTTGACGCGCCACCAGGCGCCGGAGCGCGCCGGCAGCGGAGCCTCCGGCTCCAGCGCGATCAGGGTGATCAGGTTCACCGTGTCGCTCCGGATGTCCAGGGCGGCGATGTCCGACCAGGCGATGGGCTGAAGGTGGCGGTGCCGCATCGCCTCGGGCGTCAGCACCAGAAAGGGCGTCCGTCCGCGGCGCAGCACGGACCAGGCCGATGCGAGGCAGAACAGCCCCGCAACCAGCCCCGTGCCGCCGACGATCCAGAGCTCCTGGCCGCGAAGACCCTGCACGCCCAGCGTGACCAAAGCGAGCACGCCGCCCAGGACGACCGCCGCGGTGACGCAGAGAACGATGGCGACCGGCCGGGTGTTCTCATGCAGGCTGACCGCGTCTTTCGCGACGCTGGAGGCGGTGGCTTCGAGATCGGCTCGCTCGGCATCGGCGGCCTGACGCGCCGCGTCGAGGAAACGCACGGTGGCGTCGCGGCAGAGCGCGTCCGGCTCGGCGAGGTAGTAGCCGAGCCGGGACAAGGCATCGACCGGCGGCGCGATCGCGGCCTCGGCGAGCAGCTCCGGCGTCTCGCCGCCGAAAGCGGCCAGGCGCTGGCGCGTCGGCGGATGGGTGTCGGTGGGGTGAGGCTGCCGCTCTTCGAGGAAGGCGGCGGGATCGTCGAAGCCGCGTTCGGCGGCATGGCGCTGGATCGCGGCGACGAGATCGGGCGGCGCCGCGGCCGGTTCGGCGAAAGCGGGGTCGAGCACTTCGGCGATGCGTGGCGCGGCGGCGGCGGACCTCAGCAGCGCGCGCGCGGCCGCATCGGGCGAGGTGACGGTGATGCTGGCCGCATCCGCCTCGAACTCGCGCACGCGGCTCCAATGCCGCACTGCGTGGTGGAACTGCTCCATCACGAAGACGCCGAGCTGCAAAGCCGGGCGCACGAGCGGCGAGACCGATCCGTCCCGGCCTTGGCCTGCGCTCGCGACGGCGTCGAGGGAGCGGCCGACGCCGGCATAGATCGGCGCAAAGCGCTGGCTGTAGTCGAGGTCGCCGCCGGAGAAATGCGCCAGCTCATGGCCGATGATCGTGGCGATCTCGTCGCCGCGCATCAGGGCCAGATAGGGCAGGGGCAGATAGAGCGTCCGGCCTGACAGCGGCGCGTCGCCCGGGATCAGGAGCTGCGGTCCGGCCGTCACGAAGAAGCCCTCGCTCAAGCCCACCACGACATGGTCCGGGCGCAACGCGCCGAGCCGTTCGGCAAGTCCGTCGACCAGCCGCCAGAGCCCGGGCGCCTCCGCGGCGGAGACGGTGCGGCCGATGATCGGCAGCGGTTCCGGCGTGAACAGGTCGACGGCGCGACGCAACTGCAGGATTGCCTGGATGGCGGTCCAGACGCTGAACCCGACGACGACCACGGCGACGCCGAAAAGCTGCAATGCGCGGCCGGACGAGCTGCCCAGATCGAGCAACCCGGCCGCCTCGAAGGCGACGGCCGCGATGAAGACGCCTGCGCCCAGCACGACCTGCGCGCCCAGCAGCGACGGCAGGACGCGCCGCGCCAGGGAGAAGCAGCCGATCAGTCGGTCGCGCGAGCTGCGGCCGAGCAGGCCGAGCACGAAGCCCAGCGCCAGCATCAGCAGCGAAAGCGTGGCGAGCGCCAGCCCGCCGGCGATGACGACCGGCGGCAGATACTGCCGGAAGCGCGCCAGCATGAGAGAATTGTCCAGCTCGCCCTGCGCACGGCGCGCCTCGGCGAGGGCGAGCGCGCCGACATAGGTCTTGCCGGCGTGCTGGAAGCGCATCCCCATATCGATGCGCCCTGCCGGCGCCGGCGGGCGCGCCTCCAGCGCGGCGACGACTTCGGCGAGCTGTTCCTGCTGCGACTGGAGCGAAACCAGCTCGGGGGCGATCCGCGCGCGCTCCCAGACGCCGAGCGCCACGAAAGCCAGGGGCAGGAACACCGTGGCGACGAGCAGGATGAGCAGGGCGCGGCCGCGCGACTCTGAACCCGGAATGGGGCGCTCCTCCGTTGGAAGGCCTGGGCAGGCCCGAATGGCCGCCCCAAGCTTTGCGCGTCAGAGTTGTTGGCGGTCAAGGCCGACAACGCGCCCCGGCCATGCGTGGATCACCGCGTCGTCGCGGCCGCGCAGGCGCTGTCGGCATGGGTCCATGTCGTGATCGACATCCGGACGCCATGCCATGTCCGGCACGGCTTGTAGCCATGGCTCGTCATGACGAGAGACATCAGGAATGGACCCGTCACGAGCAGGACGATGGCGACGGCGAGCGACGTCAACACGCCTGCGAACAGGATCGGCGCCGCAGGCGACGTCGGTTTTTGAGGCTCGTCCGGCAGCAGGAGAACAGCGCCCAGCAATGAGAGGCACAGCCCGAGGCCGATCGCGCCGAACAGTGCATTGTTGGCTTCGGCAATCGCCTCATTGCGGCTGAGAGTGGCGATCAGTGCCAGGCCGTCATGCACGGAAAATCCGAACACGAGCACTCCGGCCGCGATCAGACCCATTCCAAAAAGCAGTCTTCGCCCGAAAAGCAGCTTTCGCCCGGGAGCGGACCTGTCATGCCTCTTCGCCATTCAATCCAGCGCGCTTCGTGGACCACGGATAGCGCAGCCATGGCAGCTTTCGCGCCGAGCCATCCGACCCTGCCTTTCCCCCGCTCCCTCCAGCGTGTATCACGCCACCCCATGGCGGTCATTGAACAAACTCCCCCCGAGGCCCAGGCTTTCGGCGCCTTCGCGCCCCACGGCCTGATGGCGAGGATCATCGGCTGGACGCGGTCCGCGCCCGATTCCTTCCTCGGCCGTAAATTCGCCTATGCGCTGCGCCGGCTCGGCCTGCGCCGGCTGGCCGGCCGGCCGGTCGACATCGAGTCGCTCGGCGCGCAGATGCGGCTCTATCCGGACGGCAATGTCTGCGAGAAGCGGGTGCTGTTCACGCCGCAATATTTCGACCCGCTCGAACGCGACCTGCTGGCCTCGCGGCTGCGCGAAGGCTTCCGCTTCATCGATGTCGGCGCGAATATCGGTGCCTATTCGCTCTTCCTCGCAGCAAAAGCCGGCCCGAGCGCGCGCATCCTCGCGGTCGAGCCGCAGCCGGAGGTGTTCGCCCGGCTCGCCTTCAACATCGCGCAGAACCCGTTCGGCACGGTCAAGGCGGTGGCCTGCGCGCTCGCCGACAAGCCGGGCGAGCTGACGCTGTTCCTCGACGCGGCCAATCGCGGCGAATCGAGCGTGCGCATCCTGCGCTCCAGCGCGGGCGACACCGTCAGGGTGCCGGCGACGACGCTGCTCGCGCTGCTGCGCAGCGAGGGCTATGAGCGGCTCGACGCCATCAAGCTCGATGTCGAGGGCGCGGAGGACCTGATCCTCGAGCCGTTCCTGCGCGACGCGCCGCCATCGCTCTGGCCCGAATTCATCGTGATCGAGGATTCGCGCGAGCGCTGGCAGAGCGACCTGATGGCGCTGCTTGAGACCAGCGGCTACCGGCTGCTGGCGCAGACCCGGCTCAACCTCGTGTTCGAGCGCACGCCCGGCTGATCCGGCCTCGCCGGCGCTTGCCGCTTGAGCCTGCGCGCGCGACGCCCTAGCTGTTGTCCAGCAATGGCCGCCGGCGTCCCCCGCCGTGCGCGCCGATGAGGATGTCGGCCGATGACCAGCACGGATTCGCTTTCGCAGGAGCCGGTGACGGCCGCAATCCTGGTGATCGGCGACGAGATTTTGTCCGGGCGGACCAAGGACAAGAACATCGGCTACATCGCCGAATACCTCACCAATATCGGCATCGAACTGCGCGAGGTCCGCATCGTGCCGGACGTGCAGGAGGAGATCGTCGCCGCGCTGAACGCGATCCGCGCGCGCTATACTTACGTCTTCACCACGGGCGGAATCGGTCCGACCCATGACGACATCACCGCCGATTCCGTGGCGGCGGCCTTCGGCGTCGCGATCGACCATGATCCGCGCGCGGTCGCCATGCTGTCGGAGCGTTTCCCGGCAGATCAGCTCAACGAGGCGCGCATGCGCATGGCCCGCATCCCGGCCGGGGCCGAGCTGATCGCCAATTCGGTCTCGAAGGCGCCCGGTTTCCGGATCGGCAACGTCCATGTCATGGCCGGCGTGCCCTCGATCATGCAGGCGATGCTGGATGCGCTCGCGCCGACGCTGAGGACCGGCGTCAAGATGCTGTCGGACACGGTGCGCGCCGGCCTGCGCGAGGGCGATATCGGCACGGCGCTGGCGGCAGTCGCGAAGGCGCATCCCGAGGTCTCGATCGGCTCCTATCCGTTCTTCTCCGAGACCGGGCCCGACACCAACATCGTGGTGCGCTCGCGCGACCCCGAAAAGCTCGGCATGGCGATGGCGGCGGTGACCGCGATGGTCGCCGACGAGCGGGCGCGGCTCGGCCTGCCCGCCTGACGGAACGCGACGGGCTGGGGACATGGCGCGGCCAGGTCTTGCAAGGCGACGCATGATGCGCTTTGCGGAGGGCTTGCGCCGTTTTCAGATCGTCAGGGTGTCGCCATGGCCGAGCCGTCCACCACCAAGGCCTTTCCGGTCTCCTGGGACCAGTTCCACCGCGATGCGCGCGCGCTCGCCTGGCGGCTGTCGGGGGCGGGGCCGTTCGAGGCGATCGTCTGCATCACGCGCGGCGGGCTGGTGCCGGCGGCGATCATCTGCCGCGAGCTCGGCCTGAGGCTGATCGAGACCGTCTGCGTCGCGAGCTATCACGACTACAAGAACCAGTCCGAGCTCACCGTGCTGAAGGACGTCGCGCCCTCGATCCGGGCGATCGGCGACGGGCAGGGTAAGGGCGTGCTGGTGGTCGACGACCTGACCGACACCGGCAAGACGGCGCGCGTCGTGCGCGAAATGCTGCCCAACGCGCATTTCGCCACGGTCTACGCCAAACCCGCCGGCGTGCCGACGGTCGACACCTTCGTCACCGAGGTCAGCCAGGACACCTGGATCTACTTCCCCTGGGATATGGGGCTGTCCTATGTCGAGCCGATCTCCAAGGACCACAAGGGCTGAGATTGCTCAGAGCCGCGCCTTTTTTTTGGAAATGCCCTCATCCTGTGGAGCGCTCCTCAGGATGAGGGCTGAGGGAATTGACCGACAATCCATCAGGTGCGGCTCGGCGCGCGCAGCGCCAGCGTCATCCCGACGACGACCAGCGCCATGCCGGCGAACTCCAGCGGGGTCGGCGTCTCGCCGAGCAGGGCCGCGCCGGCGAGCGCGGTGACGACCGGGTTCAGCGGCAGGAACAGCGTTGCGCGGGCCGCGCCGAGCAAAGCGACGGTCTGCGTGTAGAGAAACAGCGCCCCGACGCCGACGAGCGCGCCCTGATAGACCGCCTGCAAGGCGATCGCCGGCCAGGCCGCCGCGCCGAGATTGACCGGCATGGCGAGCGCGAAGACCGGCAGGAACAGAAGCGAGAGCAGGCAGGTGGCGATGGTGACGTCGATCGCGTCCGCCCCCCAGCGCCGCGCCAGAAGGCCGAAGACGCTCCACATCGCGGCGTTGAGCACGAAGAGCAGGTCGCCGATCCAGACGCCGTCCTCCCAGCGCGTGGCGATGAGGCCGTGCCAGGAGAAGGCGAGCACGCCGGCGATGACGATGGCGAGGCCGGCGATGCGCTGAGCGCCCGGCCGCTCGCCCGCGACCCAATAGACCAGCAGCGCCGTGAAGACCGGGATCAGGCCGGGGCAGATCGTCGAGGCGTGCAGCGCCGGCGCGAAGGCCGCGCCGCCGACCAGCACCAGCGCATAGGGCGCGCCGGCGAGCCCGGTCAGGATCAGCGCGCGCCGCCAGCCGAGCCGGCCGACCGGGAAGGGCCGCATCCGCCTGAGCGCCAGCGGGAGCAGCAGGAGCGAGGCCACGACGAAACGCAGGATGGTGACGTCGGCTGCGGTGAGCCCGTCCGCCACCGACTGGCGCGAGACGACCGACTGCACGCCCCAGATCAGGCTCGTCGCCAGCCCGCAGGCGAGGCCGGCCAGAAGCCTGCGCCGCGCCGCCGAGGCGTCTTCGGGGAGGGGAGACGCCTGCGGCATGGCTGGCTTTCGGGACCGGGGATTCGGCCGCTATGCCCGAGCGGCGGCGCGTCCGGCAAGGGCGCGCGCAGGAGGCCGGCCTTCCGCCGATGCATGTCGCGCCTTGCGCCGCTGCCGCTTGCGCCCCGGGGCGCAGACCATAGCTAGCCCGGACGGGGCGGCCCGTTCCGGCTGCCGCCCCTCCGCCACGAGGGCCTGACCATGACCGATCTCTCCGCCTTTCCGATCACCAAGCGCTGGCCGGCGCGGCATCCCGACCGCATCCAGCTCTATTCGCTGCCGACGCCCAACGGCGTGAAGGTCTCGATCGCGCTGGAGGAATTCGGGCTGCCCTATGAGCCGCACAAGATCGACATCGGCCAGAACGAGACCTGGGGTCCGGAATTCCTCTCGCTCAACCCCAACGGCAAGATCCCGGCGATCATCGACCCCGACGGCCCGGGCGGAAAGCCGCTCGGCCTGTTCGAATCGGGCGCGATCCTGATCTATCTCGCCGAGAAGACCGGCAAGCTGCTGCCCGCCGACCCGGCGCGGCGCTACGAAACCATCCAGTGGCTGATGTTCCAGATGGCTGCGGTCGGTCCGATGTTCGGCCAGCTCGGCTTCTTTCACAAATTCGCGGGCAAGGATTTTGAGGACAAGCGCCCGCGCGACCGCTACGCCGCCGAGAGCAAGCGCCTGCTCGGCGTGCTCGAGACGCGCCTCGCCGGCAGGCAGTGGATCATGGGCGACGACTACAGCATCGCCGACATCGCGCTGCTCGGCTGGGTGCGCAATCTCAACGGTTTTTACGCGGCCGGCGAACTCGTCGACTACGCCGCGCTGAAGGCGGTTCCGGCCTGGCTGGAGCGCGGCCTGGCGCGGCCTGCGGTGCAGCGCGGGCTGGAGATTCCGGCGCGCGGCTGAGGACTTCCGGCGATCGCCGGACGGGTTTCGGCCGGTCCGGCGGTTTCCAATCGGCCCCCGACTGCCTAGGTTGGTCCGGAGGACAACGCCAGCCGGGAGTCGCGCCAAACATGGCCGCCGCCACCGATATGCCCGGGTTCGACCCGGACGACGCCCGGATCACGCTGTTCCGGGCGCTGTTGCAGGCGAGCGCGCGGCACGGCAAATCCCGCATCGCGCTGGAGGACCCCGAACGCCAGCCGATCAGCTATGGCCGCCTCGTGCTCGGCGCGCTCGTGCTCGGGCGCAAGCTCGCGGGGCTGACGGGACAAAGCGAGCGCGTCGGCGTGCTGCTGCCCAATGTCCAGGGCATGGCGGTGACGCTGTTCGGGCTCACCGCCTTCGGGCGCGTGCCGGCGCTGCTCAACTTCACCGCCGGCGTCCGCAACCTGAAGGCCGCCGCCGAACTGGCGCAGCTCGGGACGATCGTCACCTCGCGGCGCTTCGTCGACCAGGGCAAGCTCGACGAGGAGATCGCGGCGCTGGGCGAGGGCCGCAAGGTGATCTGGCTGGAGGATGTCCGGCGCGGCATCACCAGCCTCGACAAGGCCTATGGCGCCTTGCAGAGCCTGACGCCGGGGCTGGTGCATGGCGGCTACGAGGCCGAGCCGGACGAGCCGGCCGTGATCCTGTTCACCTCCGGCACCGAGGGCACGCCCAAGGGCGTCGTGCTCTCGCACGCCAATCTCGTCTCCAATGCGAGGCAGATCTTCGCGCTCGCCGCCGGCTTCCTGTCGGAACGCGACATCGTCATGAACCCGCTGCCGGCCTTCCACTCCTTCGGGCTGACCGCCGGCCTGCTGATGCCGCTCTTCCACGGCATGAAGGTCGTGCTCTATCCGAGCCCGCTGCACTACAAGCAGGTGCCGAAACTGATCGGCGAGACCGGCTGCACCTTCCTGTTCGCGACCGACACGTTCCTGCAAGGCTATGCGCGGGCGGCGGACGCCGGCGACCTGAAGAGCGTGCGCTACGTCGTCGCCGGAGCAGAGCGCGTCAAGCCCGATACCCGAGCGATGTGGGAGCCCTATGGCACCACCATCCTCGAAGGCTATGGCTGCACCGAATGCTCGCCGGTGCTGGCCTGCAACACGCCGGTGGCGACGCGCGACGGCAGCGTCGGCCGGCTGCTGCCGGGCATCGAGGCGCGGCTCGACCCAGTCGAGGGCATCACCGAGGGCGGCAAGCTCTGCGTGCGCGGGCCCAACGTCATGGCCGGCTATCTCAACGCTGAGCGGCCGGGCGAGATCGTCCCTCCGGAAGGCGGCTGGCACGACACCGGCGACATCGTGACGATGGAGGACGGCTTCATCGTCATCAAGGGCCGGGCCAAGCGCTTCGCCAAGCTCGGCGGCGAGATGGTCTCGCTGGCGGCGGTCGAATCGATGATCGGCGGGCTCTGGCCGGGGCAGAACCATGTCGTCGTGGCGTTGCCGGATGCGCGCAAGGGCGAGCAGCTCGTGCTCGTCACCGAGAAGGCCGACGCCGACCGCGCCGCCCTCCAGGCCGTGGCCAAGGTCAAGGGCTTTCCGGAGCTGTGGGTGCCGCGCGCCATCCTGGTGACGGCCGCGATTCCCGTGCTCGGCAACGGCAAGATCGACTATGGAGCGACGCGCAAGCTCGCCGCCTCACGCCGCTCGCTGCTGTAGCGCCACAATCGGCGCTATTGTGGCCGGCATGATCACGCTCCCCATCGCCTCGCTGCTGCCGGTCCTGCGGGTCGTCGCGCTCGCGCCGGCGCTGTGCTTCGTCGGGCCTGCCGATCTCGCGGCGCAGAACGCCGGCGCGGTCTATGAGCGCCGTGACGAATGCATCGCGGCCGGGCTGCTCTCCGCCGAGCAGTGCGATTTCGCCTATCGCAACGCGCGCGCCGAATACGAGCAGCGCGCCCCGCGCTACGCCTCCCGGGCGCTGTGCGAACGCAGCCACCGGCGCTGCGGCGCGCAGATCGTCTCGACCGGCGGCTGGGAGGCGCTGGGGCGCGGCGGCGCGAGCTATGTGCCGCGCTTCACCGGCGTGCGCGTCACCGGCGAGGGCGCAGGCCGGCGCGCGCTGCCGGTGGTCGAGGGCAGGGCCAGGATCGCCTTCGCCGGCCGCCCGATCGACGCCCTGCAGGACCGGGTCGCCGGCCGCGTCTCGGTCGTCGGCGCGGTCTCGCGCGGACGCCGTCACGCCGAACCCTCCGGCGCCGCTCCCGCCCGCAGCGGCGACCGCGACGACACGGTGCGCGTGCCGATGGAGCAGCAGCGCATCGGCGCCGACGTCGCGCCCGGCCTCTATGTCGATCCCGACGGCACCGAATGGTACAAGCCCGCCCGCCGACGCTGAGCCGCTTGCGCCTGCGCCTCGCGCCCGCTACCGCTTTCGCCAGGCGGACGTGGCGAAACTGGTAGACGCAAGAGACTTAAAAGGCGATTAGTGCCGTTCCCACTCGCGGGATAGTCCCGTAAACCCCTGTCAGAAAAGTCCTTTCTGGCTGGGGTTTTTCATTTGACAATCAATCCCGTAACTGCAACAGTTCCGTGTGACGAACGAACTTTGACGAAGGTTCGTCACGGGATGTGACGGCGCTCGGCGGCTCGGGGCGCGCGTCAGAGCCTCCTCGTCACGTCGGGGCGGTCCCTGTGACCTGCCCAAGCGTCAGCAATTAACCCCCACCTACACCCGCACCCTAAAGGGCATCTCAAAGGAGCAGTTATTATGTCTCAGTCGTGTTTCCCTAATAACAGCACCACATCACTATCCCCCTTAGAACAACAGTATGAACTGGAGGATAGGATGGTCTCTGTGGGGAGGGACAACTTCTACAAGACCATCAACCGCGCCAAGGAGAGGGGCGAGGAGGCGGGGACGGCCTATGGCAAGCGGCTTCTGCGGGGTCTGGTCGAGCCGATGACGGCCGCGATCGAGCAGTTCGTCGAGGAGGCTGTCTCCGGCGGGGCCGGCCGCAGGCACACCGCCCTGAAATACGTCGTCCTGTTGGAGACTGAGGTCGTCGCGTTTCTGGTCCTGAAGACCGTGCTCGACAGCATCACCAAGAACGAGACCCTTCAGCGCTGCGCGATCCGGGTCGCCGGGGCCATGCAGGACGAGCTTCGTCTTCGCCGGTTCAAGGCCGAGCACCCGGACAAGTTCAAGATCACCATGGACAAGATCGACGCGGCCTCGACAGCCCGCCACAAGCGCAATGTCGCCCGCGTCATGACCGGCCGCGTCGGCATCGCCGAGGACTGGCCCACGGTGGACCGCGTCCATGTCGGCACGAAGCTGATCGAAATGCTCGCCGAGCGCACTGGGCTGGTCGAGATCGTGCGGACGACTCTGGGGCCGAAGGACACGCAGATCATGGTGATCGCCACCCCCGCCACGCTGGCGTGGATCGACGACGCCAACGAGCGGATGGAAATCCTCGCGCCCGCCTTCATCCCAACCATCATCCCGCCGAAACCCTGGACGACGCCCTTCGACGGGGGCTACTGGTCGGGGCTGGTGCAGAGGCTGCATCTCGTTAAGACGCGGAACCTCAACTATCTGGAGGAGTTGGCCAATCGAGACATGAGCCGCGTCTACAGCGCCATCAACGCCATGCAGGACACCGCATGGACTGTGAACAGGCCCGTTCTGGCGGCCCTCAAGGAGGCGTGGGAGCGCGGCTCGGAGTCGGCCAAGGTTCCCTCTCGGGAGCCCTTGGAACTGCCCCCCAAGCCCGCCGATATCGCCACCAACGAGGCCGCCCGGAAGGAGTGGAAGAAGGCCGCCAGTCTGGTCTATGGCGTCAACTCCAAGCTCAAGAGCAAGCGCATACAGCTTCGGCGGATCATCCAGATCGCCGAGCAGTTCGCCGAGCACCCGCGCTTCTACTTCCCCCACCAACTCGACTTCCGGGGCCGCTGCTACGCGGTCCCCATGTTCCTCAATCCGCAGGGCCACGACTACGCGAAGGGGCTCCTGACGTTTGCCGAGGGGAAGCCGATCGGGGACGGCGCGGGGCCGGGGTGGCTCGCCATTCACGGGGCCAACACGTTCGGCTTCGACAAGGTCTCGTTGGAGGAGCGCATCTCGTGGGTCGAGGACAACGAGGCGTCGGTTCTCGCCTCCGCGTCCGATCCCTGGGACACGGGGCTGGACTTCTGGACCCGCGCGGACAAGCCGTGGCAGTTCCTCGCCTTCTGCTTTGAATGGGCCGGCTATAGGCGCGAGGGAGCGGCGTTCGTGTCGTCCCTGCCCATCGGGCTGGACGGATCGTGCAACGGCCTCCAGCACTACAGCGCGGCCCTCAGAGACCCCATCGGAGGCGCTGCGGTCAACCTCATCCCGTCACCCAAACCGAAGGACATCTATGGCCGCGTCGCGGAGGTCTCTTTGGACCTCATCAGGGCATTCCTGTGTCCTGATGGACCCGGAACCGGGACTATCGACAACCTACCGCGCCTGTCGAAGCTTTGGTCGGAGCAGGGGATCGACCCGAGGACCATGGCGACCCGCTGGTTGGCCTTCGGGGTGGACCGGAAGATCACCAAGCGGGCGGTCATGACTCTTCCCTACGGCTCGACGCAGTTCTCCTGCCGGGAGTTTCTGGAGGAGGCGCTGCGGGACAAGCTCTCCGGCGGGGCGGGCAACCTGTTCGCCGAGGGGGAGTCTGACGGGGTCTTCAAGGCCACGCTGTGGCTACAGCCGCTGGTCTGGCAGGCGATCGGGCAGGTGGTGAAGGCCGCCCGCGTCGGGATGGACTGGCTGAAGGAGTGCGCCCGCCTCGCCGCCGCCGAGGGCCTGCCGGTCATGTGGGAGACCCCTGACGGGTTCCTCGTGCAGCAGACCTACCGCGACAGCCGGCCGCGCCGCATCGACACCATCATCAGCGGCCGGGTAGTCAAGCTCACCGTCCGGCAGGAGAACGACCTCCTCGACAAGCGGCGGCAGCAACAGGGCATCGCGCCCAATTGGGTCCACTCCCAAGACGCGACCGCCATGCGGCTCTTCGTCAACCTCGCTGTCGCCAACGGCATCTCGTCGTTTGCCCTGGTCCACGACAGCTACGGGACGGTTGCGGCGGATGTCGAGATGATGGGGGCCTGCCTGCGGAAGGCGTTCGTTCAGCTCTACACCGAAACGGACCCGCTCGCCGAGTTCCGCGTGGACATCGCCGGGCTTCTCTCCGACGAGGCGTTTGCTCGGCTCCCCGAGCTGCCCCCGAAGGGGACGCTGGACATCTCCCTTGTGGAGCAGTCCGACTTCTTCTTCGCCTAAATGATCCCGTAAACGGGACTGACCCGCATGCGGGGCTAGTGCAGTCACTGCACCGGCCCCGCCAATTAACCCCCACCTACACTGCAATAAAGCAGCCCCCGAAAACTCACCATGGAGTTCCCCATGCAGTTCCCCCTGATCGCCCGTGACAAGGACACCGGCGATGATCTTTGGCTGGTCTCCGCAACCGACATGACGCAGGGCCGCATTTACTGGCATGACCCGGAGAACGGGCAGCCGCTGGTCGGCTTCGATGCCTCGCGCGTCGTCATCGTCGGGGAGGACGAGTGATGGCCCCGCGCATCACCATCCGCATCGGCGCGGCCTATGACGAAGTGATCGTGGACGGGCACACCTTCGACCGCGCCGGCCTCGACCGGGGACAGCGCCGCGCCATGGCCGCCCTGATCGTCGAAAGCCTGTTTCCCGGCCAGCCCTCCCGGCCCAAGCACCGCCCGCGCAGGCCCCGCAAGGAGCCCCGCAAGTGAACCGGAACTACATCCACGAGCAGATCGTCAACGCTCCCCGCGTCGAGACCGCGCTCGCCACCTTCCACCTTCTCGATACGCTCCAGGCGTTCGAGCATAACCGGGGCGTCCAGATCAACGCCGCTGTCCTTCTCGCGGCCCTCATGTGCGACCACCTCAAGGTCGATCTTCAGGATGCGATGACGGCCGCGAAGAACCTCCTCAACTCGCACGACGACAGGCTCGCAACCGAGTTCGAAGCGATCCGCTGGTTCCTCAAGGAGGAGATCAGATGATTGCGATCCTCGTGATCGTGGCGGTCCTGAACGGACAGCCCGTCCTCCGCTCCCAGATCGTCCCCCCCGCCGTCTGCGACATGCTCGCCCATGTATGGGCCGAACGTCTCGCGGAAGTTCGGGGAGTCAGCTCCATCCATACCAGGTGCATCAATGTCCCCGCACAGCAACCCGCAGGCCGAGACGCCTGAATTACCCCCCACCTACACTCTGGACACGCCCGACGAAGACCTTTCCCCGCTGAGCACCGCCATCTCCCTTTGGAGAGCCGGGAAGCGGATTGACCTCACGCTGTTCGCGGCGCTGGTCGATGAGGGCTACGACGTGCCGTCTCTGGAGCGGTTCTACAGTCCCTGAACGGTACCGCAAAAGGAACAGTCTCATGTCCGCATACGCCACTGTCAGCGCCCTCGCTGACGGGAACATCGCCCTCACGGTGGTCGGGCGCGATGACTCCGTCGCCGACGTTGTTCTCACTCCCGAGGACACCGCCGGCCTTCTCACGCAGCTCCGGCTCGGCGTTGTGCTGAGTCTGGGCGGCGTCGAGAGCGTGTCCATCCGCGAGTACGCCGAAGACGTGTGAGTGCAGTCGCTGCATCAAGCCCCAGGGGAGCCCTCGCGCTCCCCTTTTCCGCTCCCCCAGAAAGGCACCCCCGATGACCGAGAACACCACCATGCAGGCCCCCGATGAGGCCCCCGAGCTGTCCGACATCGACATTCTCATCGACGGCGACATCATCAAGGAGCTGAAGCAGGCCGGCCCCGATGAGGCGGCCCCCTTCGTCCTGGCCGCGCTCATTGCCGTCAAGTTCGGCGCGCCCGTCGAGCTGCGCTTCAGCAACCCGGCAGTCTTCGAGATCGCTTGCGCGGTCTTCGCCGACGACGGCATGAAAATTACCCTGAAGGTCGGCGCGTAGCCGGCCCTCTCCCCCAACAAGACGGACCACAAATGGCAGACAACAAGAAGCCGAAGCTCCCGTCGTTCTCCAGCCCGAGGCTTGTCTTCAAGTACCCGAAGCTGACGGAACCGGACTATGGCAACCAGCAATATCCGAAGCCGGACGGCGAGTTCTCGCTGAAGGGCATCGCGAAGGTCTCCGACCCCCGCGTCCAGGCGTTCATCGCCAAGCTGAAGCCTCTCCACGACGAGGCCGTTGCCAAGGGCGAGGAGGCGTTCAAAGCCCTCAAGGCCGAGACCCGCAAGAAGCTCGGCGGCGTCAAGATCAACGACCTCTTCACCGCGCTCCTCGATCAGGAGACCGAGGAGGAGACCGGCGAGATCGAGTTCAAGTTCGCGATGAAGCACTCGGGTGAATACAAGAAAGGCCCGAAGACCGGCGAGACCTGGCGGCGCTACCCCGCCCTGTTTGACGCGAAGGGCCAGGCCCTCACTCTGCGCGACAAGAGGGGCAAGCTCCTCCCGAACGCCCCGCAGATTTGGGGCGGGACGGTCGGCATCGTCTCGTTCGAGGCGTCCGACTACTTCATTCCGGGAACCGGCGCTGCCGGCCTGAAGCTGAACCTCAACGCGGTTCAGATCATCGACCTCGTCTCGGGCGGCCAGCGTTCGGCCAGCCAGTACGGCTTCTCGGAAGAGGACGGCTACTCGGCCGAGGATTACAGTGGCTCCAAGGCGAATGAAGAGGGCGATGAAGACGGCGCGTCCGGCTCGACCGAAGACGACGACGAGTTCTGATCCCGGCCTGGAGAACGGCTACCGCAGCGGTCTTGAAGAGAAGGTCGCTGCGGAGCTGGCTGCCAAGGGCATCCCGGTAGAGTACGAGAGCGAGGCCAGCGTCATCCGCTACCTGTGGCCGGCCGAGCCGAGCCGCTACACGCCCGACTTCGTTCTCCCCAACGGGGTCATCATCGAGACGAAGGGCCGCTTCACCAGCGCCGACCGCAAGAAGCACCGGATCATCAAAGCCGAACACCCCGGCAAGGACATCCGCTTCGTCTTCTCCAATTCACGCCAGCGTATCAGCAAGACCTCCAGCACCACCTACGCCATGTGGTGCCAGAAGTACGCCTTCCAGTACGCGGACAAGAGCATCCCCGACGCCTGGCTCCGAGAGCCGCGTCGAGAGGCCCCCGATGCGTAAGATCACCCACATCGTCATCCACTGCACGGCCACCCCCATGGGCCGCGAGGTCTCCGCAAAGGAGATCGACCGCATGCACCGCCAGCGCGGCTTCGCTAAGATCGGCTACCACTACGTCATCCACCTTGACGGGTCGGTGTCCGAGGGCCGCAAGCTGGAGGAGCCCGGCGCTCACGTCGCAGGCCACAATGCCACGACCATCGGCATCTCCTATGTCGGGGGCGTGGACGCCAACGACATCAACAAGGCGCTCGACACCCGCACCGCAGCCCAGCGGGACAGGCTGCTCAAGCTGGTCGCGGAGCTGAAGTCGCGGTTCCCGGCCGCCGAGGTTCTGGGCCACCGGGACTTCCCCGGCGTGGCCAAGGCGTGCCCCTGCTTCGACACCCGCAAGTGGTGGGCAGAGGCCAGCAAGGGGGCCGCCCCCAAGGCCCCGGCTCCGGCCCCGGACGGTGTCCCCGCAAAGGCCCATAAGGTGGCCCGAGGGGAAACCCTCTACAGCATCGCGAAGAAATACGGGAGCACGGTCGGCAAGATCGCCGCCGTGAACCCCGGCATCAACGTGAATGCATTGAAGATCGGGCAGGTCATCAACCTCCCGTAGGTGCAGCGACTGCACTGTCCCCGGGAATTAACCCCCACCTACACCGGCAAGACCCTCGGCTTAGCGGCCGGGGGTCTTTCCATTTCCAGCGTTCTTCATACGCACTCACAGAGAAGGAAAGAATACCATGAACATCAAATTCAAGGCGGGCGACAAGGTCCGAACCTTTACCGACGACACGATCGACGTCTCGTTCGGTTCCGTCTACACGGTGATCGGATGCGACAGCGACGATGTGGAGTTCATCGACGACAAGGGAGATTATCGGTACAGGCCGCCGAGTAAATACGAGCTGGTCTCCTCCACCCTCACCCTCGAAAGCGGGAAGACCTACAGGACCCGAGACGGCCGCAAAGTCGGCCCGATTCATCGCAATGGTTTCCCGTCCTTCTACAAGTTCTATGGCACCTTCGAGGGCGGGGGGCCTTCGGCCTGGGGGGATGACGGCTCCTTCTTCGAGGGCGAAGTCCTGCACAGGCTTGACTTGGTGTCGGAATGGGACGCGCCGGAGGCACATTCGGGCCACTTCAAGGTCGGCGACCGTGTCGTCTGCGTGGACTCCGGGTATGACCGGGGACGCGTCTCGGGCCTGACCGGCACCGTCCTGACCCCGTCGATCGGCGGGACGGGGGCGGAAATCCGGTGGGATGGGCTGACCTCCGGTTATGGACCGAATCACGACAACTGGCATGTCGCTGATCGTTTCCTCCGGCACTCCCCTGCGGAAGCTCCCAGGCCCGGCTCCTTCATCGTCGTGAACGTGAAGGCCGGAAGGCTCCGGGCGGAGGCGAGCCCGTTCATCCACCCGAACCGGGCGGCAGCCGAGGCGGAAGCCAAGCGCCTGGCCGAGATGGTCCGGGGGGACGACTTCCGGGTCTACGCGTTCGACCACCTCTCGACCGCCAGCGCCGCCCCTCTGATCGCCCCGGCCGCGACGCTGGAGAGGATCGCCTGATGCCGCTAGCCGCTCTCGCTCTGGTCCTCGCCTACGTGGCGGTCATCGCCGCCTTGGTCTGGGGATGGGTTCTCAACGTCGTCTCCCTCGTGGGGATGCTCGACGGCGGAATCACCTCCCTGCTCGTCGTCCGCATCGCGGGCGTCTTCTTCATTCCCCTCGGGGCGGTCTTGGGGTTCGCCGCCTAGCGGCCCGCGTCGAGACCCCCTCCGGCCCCTGAGCACCCCGCTCGGGGGCCTCGTTCGTTCCAGCTTCAAAGCATCCCCTCGGAAAGGAATAACAATGACCACGGCCTACATTCTGGCGCTCTCGCCCCAGGCCCGCAAGATTTACGACCACATGAAGAGCGCCGGCTCCATCTCCGCCCGCGAGGCCATGGCCGACTACGGCATCACCTCGGCCACGCTCGCCCGGCGCGTCTGCGACATCGAAGAGCAGGGCTTTCTCGTCGAGCGCGAGACCCGCGATCACCCGATCCACAAGCGCCGGTACACCCGGTATTCTGTGCGGGGGCATGAGACGGACAGGACCGCCGCCGGGAAGAAGCCGGGCGTCGGGGGTGCAGCCACTGCACCGGCGCAGGTCTCCGGTGCGAGGCGTCTGAAGGCCGGTGATCGGGTAGTGGTGACCAACCACCCCTCAATTCGGGGATTGGTCGGCGTGATCGAGGCCGCGAATTACCACCTTCCGTACCCCCTCGGCGTCCGGGTTCCGGGCGCTCATTCGGGTTATGGGAACGGCCACTATCTGATGAGGGTTTCCGAAGTCGAGCGGGTCGCCTGACATGAAGTCGTTTGCGGAACTTCTCGTCGATCTTCAGACCCGCAAGTGGAACAGTCTCGTCCCGGAAAGGTACCGCTTCGTTCGCGAGACGGAGACGCACTTCACCTTCCTCCACCCCACCAAGGGGTTCCGCTCAATCTCCAAGCGCAGGCTCGCACTCTGATGAAACTCGACACAGCCACAAAGAAAAATGCCGCTACGGCGGCTGCGCTGGTGGCGGCCAGCTTCCTGTGCGCTCTCGGCGCATCGGATGAGTCTCCGGTCAATTTATGGTTTGGCGTGATGTCCTTCGGGACCGGGATGGGGGCGGCACTTGCGGCCATCTTTGCCGGCGTCCTCCAAGACGAGTGACTACGCCTATGAAGGTCCATGCCCACAACGCCCGCCTCGGCAACTTCTTCGTGGTCGAGAAGGCCGGCGATCGTCTCAACACGGTCGGCGGCTCCGAGGGCTACGCGCTCTACGAAGACGCAGAGGTCCAGCTCAGGCGGCACAAGACCAAGCACCCGGACTACCCCTATCTGATCCTTCAGGTGGTCGGCGAGTTCCGCGCTGCGGTCCAACTGACGCAAGTCCTTCCGATGGAAGCTGACTGAGGCCAGATGTCCGAGCAGGACAGCGAATTTCTCCAACACATCTCGTGCCCGTCCTGTGGATCGAGCGACGCCAACTCGCTCTATACGGACGGGCACCAGTTCTGTTTCGCCTGCGGGACCTACACGCCCGCAGACGGAACCGAGCCCGCTTCACCCAAAGGAAAATCCAAACGCATGACCGACTTTGTGTCGGGCGAGGCCCAAGCCCTGGGCAAGCGCAAGATCAACGAAGAGACGTGCCGGAAGTGGGGATACCGGGTTGGCGAGTTCTCCGGCCAGAAAGCCCAGATCGCGGACTACTGGGACCCCGAAGGAACCGCCGTCGTCGCCCAGAAGGTCCGCTTCCCGAACAAGGACTTTACCGTCGTCGGGAAGCTGAAGGAGGCCGGCCTGTTCGGCCAGCACCTGTGGCGCGACAAGGGCAAGAAGCTGGTCATCGTCGAGGGCGAGATAGACGCCCTGACCGTGTCGATGCTTCAGGACAACAAGTGGCCCGTCGTGTCCATCCCGAACGGGGCTCAGGGGGCCGAGAAGGCTCTTCGCAAGCACCTGGAGTGGGTTCTCGGGTTCGACGAGATCATCCTGTTCTTCGACAACGACGAGGAGGGCCGCAAAGCCGTCGAGGCGTGTGCGCCTATCTTCCCTCCGGGCCGCTGTAAGGTTGCCCGCATGGCCGACTTCAAGGACGCCAACGAGGCCCTTCAGGCAGGCCGGGGGAGGGAGGTCATCGACGCCATCTGGGGAGCCAAGGTACACCGCCCTGACGGGGTCCTCAACGGCTCCGAGATGTGGGACGCCTTGGTCGAGGACGACGCTGCCGCAGAGAGTTCCGACTACCCCTGGGAGGGCCTGAACGAGATCACCCACGGTATCCGGGGGGGCGAGCTGGTCACCGTGACCGCAGGCTCCGGCATCGGAAAGTCCGCCGTGGTGCGCGAGCTGGCCCACCACCTGGTTCGCCAGGGCGAGACGGTCGGAATGCTCATGCTGGAAGAGAGCGTCAAGCGAACGGCGAAGGGTCTCATGTCGATCGAGCTGAACAGGCCGATCCACCTCGACCTGACCCCATGGTCCGCCCTGGAGGAAGACGAGCGGGGCCGCCGCCGGCTGGCCTATGAGGCGGTCCTCGGGTCCGGCCGCGTGTTCCTCTACGATCACTTCGGGTCCACTGCGGTGGACAATCTCCTCAACCGCATTCGATACCTCGCGCAGGGATGCGGCTGCCGCTACATCATCCTCGACCACCTCTCGATCGTGGTCTCGGGCCTCGACGACGGGGACGAGCGTAAGGCGATCGACGTGGCGATGACCAAGCTGAGGACGCTGGTCCAGGAGACCGGCATCTGCCTCATCATGGTCTCGCACCTCAAGCGCCCCGGCGGCGATCGGGGGCACGAACAGGGGGCCGAGACCTCGCTCTCTCAGCTTCGGGGCTCACACTCGATTGCCCAGCTCTCGGATATGGTTCTGGGGCTGGAGCGAGACCAGCAAGACGAGAAGACCAAGAACCTTACTACCGTTCGAGTCCTCAAGAACCGCTTCTCCGGGGAGACCGGCATCGCCTCCCACCTCCTGTACGATAAGGAGACGGGGAGGCTGGCCGAGGTCAACCCGGACTTCCTCAAGGCCATGGCCGAGGGGGGCTCTTCCGGGAACCCCGACGACGATCCCTTTTGACCTAACGCTCCCGCGAACGGAACCACCTCATGAAACACAACACCATCCTGGCCGCCGCGATCCTCGCGCTGGTCCTGGCCGCCTGCACCCCCGCCGAAATCAAGTACGTCGGCGGCATCGCGATTGACCTGATCGACCTGAAGCTCCGCAGTCCGTGACTGTGTCTCAGGTGCAGTGACTGCACCAAAAACCCGGAGGTCGTTTGGCCCGATACATCTTTGACATCGAGACCGATGGCCTCCTCGACGAGCTGACGAAAGTTCACTGCCTCGTCCTGAAGGACATCGACACCGGCGAGGTTCACTCCTACCGGAATGACGGACAACCAACGAGCCTCGCTAAGCTGGAGGAAGGCGTCCGCCGCCTCGCCGGGGCCGCGCTGATAGCCGGCCACAACGTCATCAACTTCGACGTTCCCGCGCTCGCCAAGGTCTACCCCTGGTTCAGCCCCGGAGGCGTTGTCCGAGACACGATCATCCTCGCTCGACTCATCTGGCCGGCCGACGTGATCCGGGACAAGGACACCCGCCTGGTCAAGCAGGGAAAGCTCCCCGGCCAGCTCTGGGGGGCCTATTCGCTGGAAGCCTTCGGCTACCGCCTGGGCAACTACAAGGGCGACTACAAAGGCCCCTGGGATGCCTGGTCTCCGACCATGCAGGAGTACTGCGAACAGGACGTGGAGGTCACCTTCACGCTCTGGGAAAGGCTCTACGCCAAGCCGTGGTCCGAGCAATCCATCGAGCTGGAGCATCAGGTCGCCTGGATTGCCTGCCGACAGGAGCGGCACGGGTTCCTCTTCGATGAGGAGAGGGCGGCCCGCTACTATGCCGACTTGGTGCAGCGGAAGGTCGAGCTGGAGGCCGAGCTACAGGACGCCTTCCCGCCGTGGGAGGTGGAGACCGTCTTCATCCCGAAGCGTCCGAACAAGAAGCTCGGCTATCAAGCCGGCGTCCCCTTTATCAAGCGGAGGCGGGTCACATTCAACCCCGGCTCCCGAGACCACATCTCGCAGCGCCTCATAGCCCAGCACGGATGGGAGCCGCAGGAGTTCGGCAAGGATGGAAAGCCAACCTGTGACGACGAAGTCCTCGGCGATCTTCCTTACCCCGAGACCAAGCTCCTCGCCGAATACCTCATGGTCGGAAAGCGCATGGGGCAGCTCAGCACCGGCAAGGAGGCATGGCTCCGCCACGTCAAGTCGGACGGACGCATTCACGGGCGGATGACAACCAACGGCGCTGTCACCGGACGCATGACGCATTCCAAGCCGAACATGGCCCAGGTCCCCGGACTGAAGGACAAGAAGACCGGCAAGCCAATGCCCTACGGCCGGGAGAGCCGCGAGTGCTTCGTCGTCCCCAAGGGCAAGAAACTGGTCGGCTGCGACGCCGACGCCCTGGAGCTACGCTGCCTCGCCGGATACATGGCGAAGTACGATGATGGCGAGTACGTCCGCGTCGTCCTGGAGGGAAAGAAGGAAGCCGGGACGGACATGCATTCCGTCAATGCGAAGGCCCTCGGGTGCTCTCGCGACGCGGCGAAGGTCTGGTTCTACGCCTTCATCTACGGGGCCGGCGATTTCAAGCTCGGGACGATCCTGTCGGCTCCGGTCGGCCAGGAGCTGGCCTGGGGTAAGCGCTCCCGCGCTCGGTTCATGAAGAACCTCCCGGCCCTCGGGACCATTATCGACAAGGTGCAGAAGAAGGTCGCCAAGCAGGGGTTTCTGAGGGGCCTTGACGGTCGGCAGCTCCGCTGCCGCTCTTCCCATTCCGCATTCAACACGTTGCTCCAGTCTGCCGGCGCTGTCCTCATGAAGCAGGGCCTGGTCATCCTCGACCAGGACCTCCAGGACGCGGGCTACATTCCCGGCGTCCAATATGAGTTCGTCGCCAATGTCCACGACGAGTGGCAGATCGAGTGCGACGAAAACCTGGCAGAGGACATCGGCCAACGTGCAGTCACTGCAATTGTCCGGGCTGGCGAGTTCTTCGACTTTGGATGTCCCCTCAACGGGAACTACGGCGTCGGAAACAACTGGGCCGAGACTCACTGAGGTCGTGCGCCAAGCATGGCTCAATCCCTTTTCAACCAAGAGCAACTACGCCCGGAGCGAGGCCAGTTGGGTCGCCATCGCAGCGGCCCAGCAGCTCATCACGACGCGAACCGGAAGGGACACCTACGGGACCCTGTGGCGGGCGACCGCGACGGGCGTGGAGTGGATCACCCGAGATTGGAAAGAATGAAAATCCAGATCGGCTGGACCGTCCTTCGGGACGGAAAAGCAATCGGACAGGCGCAGGGAAGCTACTCCAGCCGTCTGTCGAGACTCGTGACCCCGGTTTACGACAGCTTGGGTAAGGCCCGGCGGGCCGCCACGGTGAGAGGTCTTCCGTACGACGCAATCGTGGAAGCCTTCGTCGAGCTTCCGTCCGCCGAATGAGGACTCTCCTCATCGACGCCGACGTGGTTGCCTATCAGGCCGCCGCAGTCTGCGAGAAGGCGGTCGAGTTCGAGCCCGGATACTGGACCTGGAGCGTATCGTGGGACGAAGTCCTCGATACCTTCGACGCCAAGGTTGCCGAGATGATGGACACCCTGGGGGCCGACGCCTTCAAGCTCTGCGTCACGGACAGCGAGGAGAACTTCAGGCTCAACGTCCACCCCGACTACAAGGGGAACCGGAAGAGCATCAAGAAGCCGCTCATCCTGAAGCCCTTCAAGCAGTACCTCATCGACGAGCGCGGCGCGTACTTCCGCCCGAGGCTGGAAGGCGACGACTGCATGGGCATCCTCGCCACCCACCCGAAGCTCATCAAGGGCGAGAAGGTCATCGTGTCCATCGACAAGGACATGAAGACTATCCCCGGTCCCCACATTCGTTGGGGCGCGGAGGAGCAAGAAACCGGGATTGTCGAGATCAGCAAACAGGAAGCCGATTATTGGTTCCTGTACCAGACCCTCACGGGAGACACCACGGACGGCTATAAAGGCTGCCCGAAGGTTGGCCCTGTGGCGGCGGCAGCGATCCTCGGCACCCCGGAAGAAGCAAGCGAGTACGACGACTTCATTGAGGCCAAGTGGCCCGCCGTCGTCGCGGCCTACGAGAAGGCCAAGCAGACGGAGGATGACGCGATCATCCAAGCCCGCTGCGCCCGAATCCTCCGCGCCTCGGATTACGACTACCAGAACAAGAGGCCGATCCTATGGACGCCCTGACAATCGTGAAGCTGCCGGATGGTGGATTCCTCATTACCGAGCGCCCGTTCCCGGTGGACATGGGGTTCTCCCCGCGAATTTCCTTCGCCTGCACCGACATCGGGGAGGCGCTCGACTACATCGAAGAGAAGCTGAAGGGTGCACCCCTTGAGTGTTGAGCCCACCTGCGATTACTGCGGGGCCAGCGACAAGTTTCGATGCCGGTCCCCAGCGGACGCCCAGGCCCGCATGGCACGTATCCTTCGTGTCTCCGACTACGACTTCAAGAACAAGAGTCCAATTCTTTGGACACCCCAATAGAAGAGATCATAAATGGAGCCGGCTCCCCAGAGCTGTAGCCGCTGCCGCTATTTCGGCCCGGACTACTGCATAACCGACCAGGACGCAGAGAAATGCTCCCAACACCGGCTGAATACAGTCGATGCGCCCCGCGTCCGCAAGATCACCAAAAAGCCCCCCAGCGCCCTCCCGGATGTCCCCAAGAGACAGCCCTTCACCGAGGCTCCATCGGCTCCGGCAATCAAGGACCAGGTCGGCGGCACCCACTACACGGACATGGTGATCCAGCCGATGACCTATTCAATGGTCAACGGCCTCGACGCTTGTCAGCACACCATCATCAAGTACGTCTCCCGGTTCCGCGCCAAGAACGGCGTCGAGGACCTGGAGAAGGCCAGGCACTGTCTGGACCTTCTGATCGAGTTCGAGAGGGCCAAGTTGACGGCCCCCTCCCAATAACCCCCACCTACAGCCAGAGGACACCTATGGCCCAAATTGCCATTCCTCCGCTGTCCCCGACGCTGGTGGAAGCCCTCGACAAGAGGTTCCCCGAACGCTGCCCGGACCCCGCTTGGTCAGACCGAGAAATCTGGCGGCGCGTCGGGCAGCGGGAGGTGGTTCGGCTCCTCAGACAGGAGCTGGAGAAACAGCAACACAACATCTTAAGGGACACCGTCTTTGTGCAAAGTTAGCGGCAAGGCCGCGCGACTCCAGATGATCCAGGCCCAGCAGGCGGCCGACCTCGCGAGGGCCGACGCCGAGAGGCACCAGGCCGAGCAGCGTCAAATCCAGGAGAAGGCGGTTGCCCTCCAGGCTGAGCAGCTTGAGTTCCAGAAGCAGCAGTCCGTCTACGTTCAGGAACAGGACGCCAAGATCGAGGCGCTGGTCGAGCGCCCCGCGCCGCCTCCGCCTCCGCCGCCCGCCGCCATCGTGACGGGAGCCGGCCAGGGCATGGCCGCCGACAATGAGCAGGCCAATATCGACAGCCGGAAGAAGGGCCGCGCCGCCCTGCGCATCGACCTCAACTCGCCCCAGACGGCGGGGGGGACCGGCCTGAACGTCCCCCGAGGGTAGACGTTGGCAAAGCCCGCTACCACAGCGGCGGGTCGCTACACACAGCTCCAGGCACTCCGAAACCCCTTCCTCAACAGGGCAAGGGACTGCGCCAAGCTGACCATCCCCAGTCTCGTCCCCCTGGCGGGGCATGGGGCCGTGAGCGACCTGCCGACCCCCTTCCAGGGAATGGGAGCGCGGGGCGTAAACAACCTCGCATCGAAGCTCCTCATCGCCCTGATGCCCCCCAATCAGGCGTTCTTCCGCCTGATGATGTCCGACTTCGCCATCCAGGAGCTGACAGGCTCCGAGGACATGAAGACGGAAATGGAAAGCGCCCTCGGCCAGATCGAGCGCGCTGTCCAGACCGAGATCGAGACCACCGCGATCCGCGTTTCCGCTTTCGAGGCCATCAAGCAGCTCCTCGTCGCCGGAAACGTCCTCCTCTATGTCAAGCCCGAGGGGGGCATGCGGGTCTTCCGGCTGGACCGCTACTGCGTCAAGCGCGACCCCTCGGGGAACGTGATCGAGCTTGTGGTCCACGAGAAGGTCTCCCCGCTGGCCCTCGACGAGGCGCTTCGCAAGAAGCTCGGCGAGAAGTCCCGGGGCGTCCAGGACACCGTGGACATCTACACGTGGGTCCGTCGCGAGGGGAACCAGTACAAGGTCCACCAAGAGGTCGGCGGCGAGAAAGTCGCCGGATCGGCCGGCTCATGGCCGGTTGATAAATCCCCCTTCGTGGCCCTTCGTTGGGCCAAGATCGACGGAGAGGACTACGGACGGGGCCACGTCGAGGAATATATCGGCGACCTCCGCTCCCTTGAGGGCCTGACTCAGGCCATCGTCGAGGGCAGCGCCGCCGCCGCCAAGGTCCTCTTTCTGGTCAACCCCAACGGGGTCACCAGCGAGAAGACGATCGCGGACGCACCGAACGCGGCTGTAAGGTCCGGCAATCGGGAGGACGTGAATGTCCTTCAGGTGGAGAAGTACAACGACTTCAGGGTTGCCCTGGAGACCGTCAACATGCTCCAGGTCCGCCTCGCCCAGGCGTTCCTCCTCACGTCCTCCGTTCAGCGCGACGCCGAGCGGGTTACCGCAGAGGAGATCAGGATCATGGCCGGCGAGCTGGAGGATGCCCTGGGGGGCGTCTACTCCATCCTAGCCCAGGAGTTCCAGCTCCCGCTGGTCCACCGGCTCATGTTCCAGATGGAGAGAGACGGTAAGCTCCCGTCCCTTCCTCCGGGCCTTGTTCGGCCCTCGATCATCACCGGCATGGAAGCGCTCGGAAGAGGCCACGACCTCAACCGGCTCATCATGTTCGCGGACGTGATCGGCAAGCTCCTCGGCCCGAACGCGCTGACCATGTACGGGAAGCCCGGCGTCCTCATCAAGAGGGCGGGCGTGGCTCTCAGCATCGACACGTCCGACATCATCAAGAGCGACGAAGACCTTCAGGCAGAACAGGCTCAGGCACGTCAGGACGCTCTCATGCAGTCCCTGGGTCCCGAAGTCATGAAGGCCGGTCTCTCGCAGGAGGCTCCCAATGCCCCGGCGTAAAGCCGCCCCCGCAGATACCCCCGCGACGCCCTCCCAGGCCCCGGCCACAGGTGCAGTGACTGCACCCGTCACGGTCCCTGAAGCGCCCCCGCAAGTGCCCGCAAACGTGCCCATCATGGAGACGTTCGGCGGCATCACACGCATCAACCACTGAGGCCCATGACCACCTCTGTCACGTTCTCTGACGGGGTCGCCCCGGAAGACAATCCGAACATCAAGAACGCCCCGGCTCCGGTGTCTGCCCCCGCCGGCCCGGACGCTCCGGCCCCCGCCCAGGAGCAGACCAACGAGCGTCCCGCCTGGCTCCCCGAGAAGTTCTCGACTCCTGAAGACTTCGCGAAGTCCTATCGGGAGCTTGAGACGAAGCTCGGCTCGGCGAATGCCCCGGCCCCTGCGCCGGTCTCCGAGCAGAAGGTCGCCGAGACCCTTCAGGCCAACGGCCTCGACATGGCGGCCTACAACGCCGAGTTCAACAGGGATGGCAAGCTGTCCGAGAAGAGCTACGCCGAGCTGGATAAGGCCGGTCTCAACCGCCAGTTCGTGGATGACTACATCCGTGGGCAGGAGGCCGTGGCCGCGCAGGAAATCGCTGCGGTCCACGAGACCGTGGGCGGCCCGGCCGAGTTCGCTAAAATCCAGACATGGGCGAGGGCAAACCTCTCGGCGGGCGAGCTGGCCGACTTCAACGAGATCGTCGATGTCGCCCCCGTGTCCGTCCTGAAGCTGGCGATCGGCGGCCTCCAGGCCCGCTATGTCGCGGCCAACGGCCAGGAGCCCCGCCTGGTCAACGGCGACCCCGGCAATTCGATCCTGGCGTTCCGTTCGCGGCACGAAATGGTCGAGGCCATGAGCAATCCGAAGTACCGCAAGGACCCGGCCTATCGGGCCGATATCGAGGCCCGCCTCGCGGTCACCGACTTCTGACCACCACGAAGGATCACATGCAGAAGACCCTCGACTTCCTGAAAGGGAAGAAGCGCTACATCGCGGCTGTCGCCGTTGGTGTCATCGCGTCGGCCCAGTACCTCGGCTTCGAGGTTCCCGTCTGGGTTCACGCCGGTCTGGCGGCCATCGGCCTCCAGTAATAACCCGCCCGTCGCGTGTCGGCGGGCTCAGGGGGGAGTGTCTTACCGGGCTCTCCCCCTTGCTTGTCTTCCCTGTGAGAGATGTTGTCGCCTCTATTTAGAGGGGCACTCAAGGTGTCACCTAGAAAGACCTTACGCACGACTTGGCCCTCCGAGGAGGACAACCCCGTGAATGCGATGAGTCGATCGAGGAGAGCCACATTCTTCTCCAAACCCTCACAGGATACACGACTACATGGCTGATACCACCCCGTCCCGCCTCGGCCTTATCAATGGCACGGGCGCGGACGACGCTCTGTTCCTCAAGAAGTTCTCGGGCGAGGTCATGACCTCGTTCCACACCGCGAACGTCATGATGGAGCGCCACCTTGTTCGCACCATCGACCAGGGCAAGTCCTCGCAGTTCCCGGCCACCTGGCAGGTGGACAGCTACTACCACGTCCCCGGCACCGAGCTGGCCGGCCAACAGGTCATGCACGGCGAGCGCGTCATCACCATCGACGACCTTCTGGTCTCGCCCGTCTTCATCTCCTCGATCGACGAGGCGAAGAACCACTACGACGTGCGCGAAATCTACACCAAGGAAGCCGGCTACTCGCTCGCGAAGACGGCCGACAAGAATGTCCTCCGCACCGCCGTTCTGGCGGCCCGCGCCTCGGCGACGGTCGCCGGCGCTCCGGGCGGCTCGACGCTCCTGTCCGGCGCGGACATCGTGACGAACGCCAACTCGGCCCTGATCAACGCGCTCTATCTCGCCGCCCAGACGCTGGACGAGAAGGACGTGCCCGAGATGGAGCGGTTCGCCGTCTTCAAGCCGGCCCAGTACTACAAGCTGGTCCTGGACGACAAGGCCATCAACCGCGACTTCACGGCCGGCAACGGCGACATCCGCACCGGCAAGGTCTTCGACATCGCCGGCATCCAGATCGTCAAGTCGAACCACATCCCGCAGACCAACATCGCGGCCCCGGCAGGCGCGGCGAATGCCCCCGCCGGCATCACTCCGAATGTTGGCCCGCGCCCGCTCGGCAAGTACGCCGGCGACTTCACCAACACGATCGGCTTGGTCATGCACCCGAATGCGGTCGGCACCGTCAAGCTCCTCGACCTCGCGGTGGAGGGTGAGTACGAAATCCGCCGCCAGGGCACCCTGATCGTCGCCAAGTACGCGATGGGCCACGGCATCCTGCGCCCCGAGTGCGCCGTCGAGCTTTCCAAATCCGCCGCGTAATCGAGACAGCGCCACTTCCGAGGGGAGGCTCCAGAAATGGGGTCTCCCCTTTTTTTCTTGGTGCAGTGACTGCACTTCAAAAGGGACCTGAATGGCTCTTGGACTGACGACCGAGCTGGACGCCATCAACACGATGCTGAGCATCATCGGCGAGTCTCCGGTCAATACCATCGAAGACACCGGAGTGATCGACGCGGTCATCGCCCGGCAAACCCTGAACGAGACTCTTCGTCAGGTCCAGTCCACCCCCTGGCACTGGAATACCGACGACAATGTCGTCCTGACCCCGACGTTCCCGCTTCCGGGCGACGTGTATGTCCCCGCGAACACCCTCCAGGTGGACGCTATGGACCCGCATCAGGACGTTTCGCAGCGGGGATTGAAGCTGTGGGATAAAAAGAACCAGACGTTCAAGTTCTCCGAGCCTGTTACGGTGCGGATTACGCGCCTCCTCGGGTTCGATGAAATCCCCCAGGCCGCCCGCCACTACATCATGGTCCGGGCGGGGCGCATCTTCCAGGATCGCGTGGTCGGCTCCGAGACGCTGTCGGGGTTCAACGACAAGGACGAGACGCGGGCCTACGCGCAGCTCCGCAATGCCGAGGCCGAGAACGGCGACTACAACGTCCTGACGGATAGCTGGTTGTCCGTCGTCAGATGATTTGAGACTGTTGTGGCGTCTCAGGAACGGAGGCTCTGGCTCATCTGGGTTTGCGATTATGCGGCCTGCAGCTGATGCTGCAAGCGTCTCTGCTGGATGGTCTG
>JAESGW010000499.1_pt1 | contig 34250 bp, 32 predicted proteins | sample 9269791 | NCBI WGS metagenome assembly JAESGW01 (sample SAMN16773120, study PRJNA677053) | algae metagenome | isolation source: Aphanocapsa lilacina HA4352-LM1 and co-occurring heterotrophs from near cave... | place: USA: Maniniholo cave, near Haena, Kauai, HI | collected 2009-07-28
GCGAAGAAGCGCTGCACCTCCACCGCAAGGGCGAGGCCGTGCAGGTCGTCGTTCTCGACGTCGACGTCGAGAAGGAACGCATCAGCCTCGGCATCAAGCAGCTTGAAAAGGGTGCTCCGGCCGTTGGTGGCGGCACCGCCGCTGCGGGTTCGGTGAAGAAGAACGACGTCATCACCGTCACCGTCCTCGAAGTCCGCGACAACGGCCTCGAAGTTCAGGCTGGCGAAGATGGCGCCACCGGCTTCATCAAGCGCGCCGACCTTGGCCGCGACCGCGACGAACAGCGCGCCGAACGTTACCAGGTCGGCCAGAAGTTCGATGCGATGGTCATCGGCTTCGACCGTTCGAAAAAGCCGAACTTCTCGGTCAAGGCGATGCAGATCGCCGAAGAGAAGGAAGCCGTCGCTCAGTACGGTTCGTCGGACTCGGGTGCGTCGCTCGGCGACATCCTCGGCGAGGCGCTGAAGGCCGGCAAGAAGGATTAATTTCCTCCTTCCGCCGACAGGCGAAACAAAGGCCCGCAGAGTGTCCCTCTGCGGGCCTTTTTCTTGTCGTGATATATTTTGACCGGATAGTGATTCGTGATACCTTCTCCGCGCGTTGGGAGGGGTCTCACGCAAAATGGGCCGGCAACGACCGGACGCCTGCTTCGGCGGGAGAAGCGTGATATATCTAGGGGAAGCACATGATCCGGTCAGAACTGGTTCAAAAGATCGCGAGCGAAAACAGCGACTTGCGGGTCGATGAAGTCGAGCGCATCGTCGACACTTTCTTCGATTCCATCGTCGATCAGCTCGCTTCGGGCGGGCGTGTCGAACTGCGTGGCTTCGGCGCCTTCTCCACCCGGTCGCGCGAATCGCGCACCGGCCGCAATCCCCGAACGGGCGCGGCGGTCGACGTGAAGGCGAAAAACGTGCCCTATTTCAAACCGGGCAAGGAAATGCGCGAACGCCTGAACGGCTAATTTCGCGGCCTAAGGCCGCTGGAAAGGCTGTGTGCCCCCGCGAAGGCGGGGCCCATCTCCAGACAGTGCCATTTTGAACCGGCAGGAGATGGATCCCCGCCTTCGCGGGGATACAGAAACCTTTGATCCGCTCAGTTCTTGAGCCGGTATCCGGTGCGGAACATCCAGAAGATGACGCCCAGGCATAGCGCCAGGAACAGCGTCACTGCGCCCATGCTGACTTCGATCCCGACATCGCCCTTGCCAAAGAAGGTCCAGCGGAACCCGCTGATCAGGTAGACGACGGGATTGAACAGCGTGACCGTCCGCCACGCCGCTGGCAGCATGTCGAGCGAATAGAAAGCCCCGCCCAAAAAGGTCAGCGGATAGATGACGAGCATCGGGATCACCTGAAGCTGCTCGAAGCTCTGTGCCCAGATGCCGATGATGAAGCCGAACAGGCAGAAGGTCACCGCCATCAGGATCATGAACGCCGCCATCAACAGCGGGTGCGCGACCTGCACATCGACGAACAGGTGCGCGGTCGCAAAAATGATCGACCCGATGATCACCGACTTGGTCGCCGCCGCGCCGACATAGGCGATCACCGTTTCCAGCGGCGACAGCGGCGCCGACAGCATCTCGTAAATCGTCCCCGTCCATTTGGGCATATAGATGCCGAACGAGGCGTTGCTGATGCTTTCGGTGAACATCGTCAGCATCATCAGCCCGGGCACGATGAACGCGCCATAGGGGACGTTGCTGACCTCGGTCATCCGGCTGCCGATCGCCGATCCGAAAACGACGAAATAGAGTGCGGTGGTGATCACCGGCAGCATCAGGCTGGTCCAGAAGGTGCGCCCGAAGCGCGCCATTTCAAAGGCGTAGATCGCGCGCACGCCGCGCCAGTTCGCGGTCATGCGGCTTCTCCCTTTGCGCCGTTCGATTCGTGCACCAGTCCGACGAAAATATCCTCGAGCGAGCTTTGCCGCGTGTGCAGATCCTTGAACTGGACCCCGATGTCGGTCATCCGCCGCAGCAGCGAGGGCACCCCGGTCGCCTCGGCCTGGCTGTCGAACTCGTACACGAGCTCGTGCCCGTCGCCCGCGAGCGCAAGCTTCCAGTCGGCAAGCTCGGCGGGCACGGCCTCCAGTTGGTCGGCCAGATTGAGCGTCAGCGTCTTGCGCCCCAGCTTCTTGATCAGCGCATCCTTCTGCTCGACCAGGATCAGCCGCCCGCCGGTGATCACCCCGACGCGGTCGGCCATTTCCTCGGCCTCCTCGATATAATGGGTGGTGAGGATGATCGTGACGCCGCGCTCGCGAAGCCCGCGCACCATATTCCACATGTCGCGGCGCAGCTCGACGTCGACCCCCGCGGTCGGCTCGTCGAGGAACAGGATCTCGGGCTCATGGCTGAGCGCCTTCGCGATCATCACGCGGCGCTTCATGCCCCCCGACAATTCCATGATCTTCGAATCGCGCTTGTCCCATAAGGATAGGTCGCGCAGCAGCTGCTCGATGAACGCGGGGTTGCGCGCCTTGCCGAACAGCCCGCGCGAGAAGCTCACCGTCGCCATCACCGTTTCGAACGCGTCGGTGTGCAATTCCTGCGGCACCAGCCCGATCATTGTCCGCGCCGCGCGATAGCCCTGCGCATGGTCGTGCCCGCCGACCGTCACCGTTCCCGCGCTCGCCGTCACGATCCCGCAGACGATGCTGATCAGCGTCGTCTTGCCCGCGCCGTTCGGCCCGAGCAGCGCGAAAATCTCGCCCTTGTTGATGGAAAGGTCGACATCGCTCAATGCTGTGTGACCGCTCTTATATGTTTTTCCGAGGCCGGAAATTTCGAGGACTGCTGTCATTACATGGGTCTAGCCGAGCCGTCCGGGCACGGGAAGCGCCAAACATCGCTTGACCTCCATGAACCCATCGGCTTGATCCTCCGGATCATGCGGACGTGGCGAAATCGGTAGACGCAGCAGACTTAAAATCTGCCATCCTCTGGGTATGCGGGTTCAAGTCCCGCCGTCCGCACCATCAATGGAGAAAATGCGCATGTTCACGGTGGGGCGACGGAAAAAATTGAAAATCAAGTGGATGCGCGGTGCGACCGTCGCTGCGCTGGCTGCCATGGGCTTGACCAACCCGGCCGCGGCCGCCGTCGATTCCGAATGCGCTCTCGGGACATATCGCCTCGCCGACGGAGGCCTGATCGACGTCGCGACGGCGGGCGAAGCGTCGCTGCGCTGGCGCAACCTCGACGGCGAAACCGGCGAACTGAAACGCGAAGGCGACCATTGGGCGAGCACGCTCGGCTGGACCGGACGCCCCGACGGGATGCAGGTTCGCTTCGACTGCGCGGCGGACAGCGTCCAGTTCGGCGACCGCACCGCCCGGCGCATCGCCCTCGAAAAGCACGAAACGAGTTTCACCAGCCATGGCGCGACGCTCGTCGGACGCCTTGTCCTGCCCCCGGGCAACGGCCCCGTTCCGATCGTGGTGTTGCTGCATGGCGGCGAGTTCGATTCGGCGCGTGATTTCAACTCGCTCCAGCGCATCCTTCCCGCCGCCGGCGTCGGTGCCTTTGTTTACGACAAGCGCGGCACCGGCAAATCGGGCGACAAATATACGCAGGACTTTTCGCTCCTCGCCGACGACGCCGTCGCGGCGCTCGCCGAGGCGCGCCGACTGGCGGGGCCGCGGGGTAACCGCTTCGGGTTCCAGGGGCCGAGCCAGGGCGGCTGGATCGCACCGCTTGCCGCCAACCGTTCGAATGTCGACTTCCTGATCGTCAGCTTTGGCCTCGCAGTATCGGTCGCCGACGAGGATCGCGAAGCGATCGCATTCCAGATGGGCCTCAAAGGCTATGGCCCCGACGTCATCGCCAAAGCGCAGGAACTTGGAACAGCCGTGACCCGCATATTCGCCAGCGGCATGGTCGACGGGATCGACGAATTTGACGCCGTGCGCGCCCGTTATCGTGGCGAACCATGGTTCAAGGACGTTTATGGCAACTACACCCACCTCGCCCTTGGCATGACCGCGGATGACATCCGGACGAAGGGACAGGCCTATAACTTCGGCACGCCCGTCCACTACGACCCGATGCCGACGCTGCGCGCGGTGAAGGTGCCGCAGCTGTGGGCGCTGGGCGGGATGGACATCGACGCTCCGGTGGGCGAAACCTCGCGGCGCATCGGCACACTGATCGCCGCCGGACAACCGATCACACTCGCCGTCTTTCCCAAGGCCGAGCACGGCATGACCGAGTTTGAGACGGCGCCTGATGGTCAGCGCCTTTCGACCCGTTTCACCCCGGACTATTTTCGTCTGCTGATCGATTATGCCAAGGGCCGCAAGCTCGCCGGCGCCTATGGCGACGCCGCGATCACCTATCCGGCGTCCAGTCCCGCCGACTGATCAATTCAATCAGCGCCGCCTATTCCGCTTTCGGCACGGATGGCTATGATCGGCGGCGCGGATCGGAAAGGGAGATGATCGGAAAATGAGGGCAAGAGGCATCGGCGCGCGCGTAGGCGCAACAGCGCTGCTCGCTCTTGCCCTCGCGAGCTGCGGCCTGTTCGGCGAGCGCGGCCCGGTCAAGATCGCTGCCATCGGCACGCTCAACCCCGCGGCAACGCCGCTTGGCGGCGAGCTGTCGTCCGCCAATGCCGCGCTGCTCGACGCGACCTCGCAGGGGCTGGTCCGCTATGACGGCGAAGGTCAGATCGACACCGGCCTCGCCGATCGCTGGACCGTGACCACCGATGGGCGCAGCTATATCTTCCGCCTGCGCGAAGCCAAATGGACCAACGGGCGCAAGGTCACGGCCGAGGATGTCGCCGCGATCCTGCGCTCCTATCTGGCCCCCGCCAGCCGCCACGTCCTGAAAAACGACTTCCCCGAGATCGAGACGATCAAGGCGATGACCGACACCGTGATCGAAATCCGCCTTTCGGTGCCGCAGCCCGCGATCCTCGAACTGCTTGCGCAGCCCTCGATGGCGATCGTCAACAAGGGCATGGGCTGGGGCCCGATGCGCGCGCGCAAGATCGGCCGCGCGGTGCTGCTCTCGCCCGTCCCCGACCCGCTCGCCGAAGACCCCGAGGCGGCCGAAGCCGCCGCGAACGACCCCGCCGCGTCGATCGAGCTGGTCGGCACATCGCCCGCGGGCGCGCTCGCGCGGTTCAAGAACGGCTATGCCGATGGCGTCATCGGCGGCCGTTTTTCGACCCTGCCCTATTTCGCCGCGTCGAACATCGGCCGTTCGCGCCTCGTCGTCGATCCGGTCCCCGGCCTGTTCGGCCTGTCGTTCGTCCGCGCCGAGGGCTTCCTCGCGGTCGACGCCAACCGCGACGCGCTCGTCCGCGCGATCCGGCGCGAGCGGCTGATCGAGGCGTTCGGGCTCTCCGAATGGCAGCCGCAGGTCACGCTTCGCCCCTCACTCTATGCGCGCGATGGCGGCCCCGCGCCGCTCGTCCCCACTTGGGCCGAATATGACGAAGCGTCGCGCCTCGCACAGGCGAAGCGCGTGGTCGATGCCTGGCGCGGCGCCGGGCGCGCGATCGAGCCGCTGCGCATCGCCGTCCCCGACACACCCGGCGGGCGCATCCTCTTCGCTTACGTCTCCGCCGATTTCAAAGCGATCGGGGTGCCGAGCCAGCGCGTCCCGATGGCGTCGGCCGCCGACCTCCGTCTGATCGACGAAGTCGCACCGAACGACGACGCGCTATGGGCGCTGCGCCGCCTCTCGTGCCGCCGCGACACGCTCTGCAACCGCGAGGCGCAGGAACTGATCGACCAGGCGACGGCGAATATCGACGCCGGCCAACGCCGGGTGCAGGTGAGCGAGGCCGAGGCGGTGCTCGGACGCTATGCCCCCTTCATTCCGCTCGCGACGCCGCTCCGCTGGTCGGTCGCGTCGCAGCGCCTGACGGGCCTCCGCGCGAACGGCCGCGCGCAACACCCATTGAATCATGTGATCGCCTTACCTAACTAATACAGTGGCGCTGCAACTTCGAGCGCTTGTGAAAGGACCCCGATGGCCCCTTCGACGCCCAATCCCGATGCGATCTTCGACGCGCTGATTTCCAATCGCAACGACCCCGCCGCGCTGCGCAAGCGCGTCGAGACGCTGGAAATCCTGCTCGAACGCAGCTTTATCATCCCCGGCATCAACCGCCCCGTTGGTCTCGACGCGATCGTCGGCCTCGTCCCCGTCGTCGGCGACGTGATCGCCGCGACGATGGGCGCCTATCTGATCTGGGAAGCGCGCAACCTCGGCATGCCGAAATGGAAGATCTGGCGCATGGTCGGCAATCTCGGCGTCGATACCGCGCTCGGCGCGATCCCGCTCGTCGGCGACGCGTTCGACTTTTTCTTCCGCTCGAACACGCGCAATCTCAAGATCATCAAGAAGCATCTCGACAAGCATCACCCGGGCACGATCATCATCGACCAATAGGCACGTCGCCTCCTTCCCTTGGGGTGTCTAATGCTGCTAGCACAGCGCCTCCACACCCCAGGGGAGACTTTCCGAATGATCCGCGCCAGCCTTGCCGCGCTTGCCCTCAGCTGTTCGATCACCGCCGTCGCCACCGCCGCGCCGCAAGACAAGGACCCGTACCTCTGGCTTGAGGATATCGAGGGCGCGAAGGCCCTCGACTGGGTCAAAAAGGAAAATGCGGCAACCGACAAGCTGATCACCGGCCGGCCGGGCTTCGAAGCCGATCGCAAGCGCGCGCGCGAAATTCTCGACGACGACCGCCAGATCGCGATGCCCGGCGAGGTCATGGGCGAAACCATCACCAACTTCTGGCGCGACGCGAACAATCCCCGCGGCATCTGGCGCCAAAGCCCGCTCGACGCTTACCTTGCGGGCAAGCCCGTCTGGACGACGCTGATCGACGTCGACGCGCTCGGCAAGGCCGAAAAGCAGAGCTGGGTGTGGCATGGCGCCGACTGCCTCGCCCCCGATTACAAGCGCTGCCTCGTCTCGCTGAGCCCCGGCGGCACCGACGCCGACGTCGTCCGCGAATGGGACCGCACGACCAAAAGCTTCGTAAGCGACGGCTTCGCCCTGCCACAGGCGAAGAGCAGCGTGACCTGGGAAAATGCCGACACCCTGCTCGTCGCGACCGACTATGGCGCGGGCAGCATGACCGCGTCGGGTTATCCGCGCATCGTCAAGCGCTGGAAACGCGGCACGCCGCTCGCCGCCGCCGAAACCGTGGCCGAGGGCGAGCATGAGGACGTCGGCATGAACGTCTTCGCCTTCACCGACGGCGACAAGCGCTGGCCGATGATCAGCCGCGGCAAGACATTCTATACCGCCGACATCAAGCTGCCGAACATCGATGCGTCGCGCTATATCTCGTCGATCGTCCCCGACACCGCGAGCGTGCGCGACGTCGTCGACGGGCAACTTGTCATCTTCCTCAACAAGGATTGGGCGAATATCCCCGCGGGCTCGCTCGTCTCGCTGTCGCTCGCCGACATGTCCGCCGACCGGCAGGTGCCGATCGTCACCGCGATGACCCCGACGAAGGCGCAGGCGATCGAAAATGTCTCGGCCACCGACAATATTCTGTGGGTCAAGGCACTCGACGATGTCGAGGGCAAGCTGTTCGCGCTGCGCCGCGACCCGAAGACCGGCCAGTGGAGCCAGAAGGAGGTCGCGCTCGCCGACAAGGCGACCGTGGCCATCGCCGGGACGATCGGCAAGCGCGATACCGTCCTTGCCACCGCCGAGACGATGCTGATGCCGCCGACGCTCTACGCCGTCGGCGAAACCGGCGCACCGCAAGCCGTGCAGAACCTGCCCGCGACCTTCGATGCGAAGGAAATGCTCGTCGAAAAGCGCTTCGCGACCTCGAAAGACGGGACGAAAATTCCTTATTTCATCGTTCGCAAGAAATCGGACAGCGAGGCGCCGGTTCCGGCGCTGATCCATGCTTATGGCGGCTTCCGCGCTGCGCAGACACCGGGCTATCTCACCGGCCAGCCGTACCGCGCGGGCCCGCTCGGGCTGTTCTGGGTCGAGGACGGCAACGCCTATGTCCTCGCGGGCATCCGCGGCGGCGGCGAATATGGTCCCGCCTGGCACCAGGCGGCGCTGCGCGAGAAGCGTCAGGCGAGCTTCGACGACCTCCACGCGGTCGCCGAGGATCTGGTGAAAACCGGGGTCAGCGCAAAGGGCAAGATCGCGATCTCGGGCCGCTCGAACGGCGGCGTGCTCGTCGGCGCGGCGATGACGCAGCGCCCCGACCTCTATGGCGCGGTGATCTCCGGCTCACCGATCAAGGATATGTGGCGCTACGACAAGATGCTCGCGGGCGCCTCGTGGGTCGCCGAATATGGCGATCCCGACGTGCCCGAAGACTGGGCGTTCCTGTCGGAATATTCGCCCTATCACAATATCCGTAAGGGCGTGAAATACCCGCCGACCTTCCTCTATCTCTCGACCAAGGACGACCGCGTCCACCCCGGCCACGCGCGCAAATATGCCGCGCGGCTGATGGAGAACGGCAACCGTGTCTATTATCACGAATATCTGGAGGGCGGCCATTCGGTCGGCGCCGACCATGCTGAGGATGCGGTGCGCGCCGCGATGCTTCACGGCTTCCTGCTGCGCGAACTGGTCGAGAAGAAATAGCGCCGCCGCAGCCTAGCGGATCTGCCGTTTCTCCAGCTTCCGCGCGAGCGTGCGCCGGTGCATCCCTAGCCGGCGCGCGGTTTCCGAAATGTTGAAATCGGTCTCGACCAAAATCTGGTGGATATGCTCCCACTCGACGGTCTTGATCGACGACTGGCGGTCGCCCACCGGCGTTTCGGCGTTGCCTTCGGCGCGGTCGAACGCCGCCTCGATGTCGTCAGTGTTCGACGGCTTGGCGAGATAATAGGAGGCGCCGAGCTTGATCGCCTCGACCGCGGTCGCGATGCTCGCAAAGCCGGTGAGCACGACAATCCGCATCGTCGCATCCGACGCCCGCAACGTCTGCACGCACGCCAGCCCCGACGCGCCGCCGAGCTTCAGGTCGACGACGGCATAGCCGGGCCGGAACGTCGCGAGCAGCGCATCCATCTCCTCCGGGCTATGCGCGACCTCGACCGCATAGCCGCGCCGCTCGAACGAACGTTTCAGCGTCCGCGCGAACGTCTCGTCATCCTCGACGATCAGCAAGCGTCGCCCGCTATCCTCGACCTCGGTCATGCCTTCTCTCCATCGGGCCGTGCCAGGGCCGAAATAGGCAGGAATATCCGGACGAGCGCGCCGCCCAGGTCGCGATTGGACACGCTCGCGCCACCGCCCAGCTTACGCAGCACGTTGACGAGCAGGAACAGCCCGAGCCCGCCGCCGGGGCGTCCCTTGGTCGAGCGGTAGGGCTGGCCGAAATTCTCCAGCATCTCGGGACTGAAGCCTGGTCCCTGATCGGCGATCTCGATCACCAGCATGTCGCCGTCGCGCGACGTCGTGAAGCTGGTCCAGTCGGGCGACACCTCGGCCGCGTTATCGAGCACGTTGCCGATCACCTGCCGCAGCGCCGGGTCCGACACGATCGCGACATCGGCACCGAAGCGGTCGTTGAATTCGACCGTGCCGGGGCGGCGCACCGCACGCGTGTGCGCGACGATCTCGTTGAACGAGGCGCGCATCGTCGTCAGTTGCGGCGCCTCGCCGCGCGCCTCGCCCGCCGACATCAGGATACCGCTGACGATCGCCTTGCAGCGCTGCACCGCCGCATCCATGTCGGCCAGATCCTCCTGCATCTCGCGGTCCTTCGCGAGCCGCGGCGCCGCCTTCCAGTCACCGATCAGCACCGACAGCGTCGACAGCGGCGTCCCAAGCTCATGCGCCGCGCCCGACGCGAGCAGCCCCATGCGCACGATATGGTCTTCCTCCGCCGCGCGCTGGCGGCTCGTCGCGAGCGCGGCGTCGCTGTCGCGCAGATTGCGGTTGATCCGCGTGACAAAGGCGACAAACAGCACCGCGATCAGCAGGAAGCACACGAAGCTGCCCTTCAGATACAGCCCCATCGGATCGGCGGCATAGGCGGGCGGCAGCACGAGCGGGGTCGGATCGACGCGCAAGGCCGCGAGCGCCGCCAAGGCCGCGACGACGATCGCCCACGACGAGCGCGGGGTGAGCAGGATCGCGCCGATCACGACCTGCAGCAGGAACAGCGAGGCGAAGGGATTGGCGAGCCCGCCGCTGTGGTGAAGCTGCCAGCCGAGCGCCGCGACGTCGAACAGCAGCACCGCGGTCAGTTCGGCATTGGTCACCGCACGGCCGCGGCGGAGCAAGGCGATGCTCGCAAAGTTGATCGCGATCAGCACCATGATCGCGGCGAGCAAGGGCGCGTGCGGCAGCGCGATGCCCATCGGCCCGCTGACGATCCCGATCGTCGCGAGCTGCCCCCCGACCGCGATCCAGCGCAGCTGGATCAGCAGCGTCATGTTGCGGCGGCCGGCGGGGGCTCTGGCCGGCGTGGTCGGCGGGATGGTCGGGCGGGTCATCAATCGCGAATACGCCACAGCCGCCATGCAAAAAAGAGGCTGAGCGCACAAAGCGCGAACCAGGTCAGCGCATAGACCAGATGATTGTCGGGAAAGCGCAGGATGGTCAGCCCGCCGACGGGGTAGCCGCCGGGATTGGGGCTGGCGTCGGCGTCGACGAAATAGGGAGCGGTGTTGCTGAGCCCCCTCGCCTTCGCGATCGCCGCGACATCGCGCGAAAACCAGCGGTCGGCGGCGGGATCGTTCGAGCGCAGGAAGGCGCCCTCGGGCTCGGTCACGCGCAACAAGCCGGTCACCCTCACCGGCCCCGCGACATTGCCCGCCACGCGCGCCGTCGCATCGCGCCGATCCTTCGGCACGAAACCGCGATTGACGAGCAAGGTGAACCCCGGCGTTTCAAGCGGGGTCAGCACCCAGAAGCCGGGACCGCGATCGGTCACCGCCTGCACCAGCGTCTCGCGATCATGTCGGAACTGCCCGGTCGCGGTCACGCGGCGATAGGCGTCATCCCTCGCGTCGACGGCATCCCACACCCCCGGCCCCGGCGCCGCCACCGGCGCCGCATGGATGCGCGCCTCGACCGCCGCGACCAACTCATGCTTCCACACGCGCCGTTCGATCTGCCAGACGCCAAGCGCCGCGAGGCCGATCACCGCGATCAGCGCCGCCGCGGCAAAAACCGCGCGGCGGGTGCGTGTCACGGCACCTGACCCGTCGTCGTACCTGCGGTCTGACTCGTCGGCTCGTGCGGCATCGGCATCATGTTGGTGTTGAGGTGATGCATCACCCACAGCGAGCCCGCGAGCATGATCACCACGACGATCACCGTGAAGATCAGCGAGGTCAGCGACCAGCCGCCCTCGGCCTTTGGCGTCATGTGGAGGAAAAAGACCATGTGGACGACGATCTGGACCACGGCAAAGCCCATGATGATCGCGCCCGTCGCGCCCGCGCTCAGCGGCATCGTCATCACCAGCCAGAAGGGGATCGCGGTCAGGATCACCGACAGGACGAAACCGATGACATAGTCGCGCATCGACGCGTGCGGCATCTCGATCTCGTGAGGACCGTCATGCGCGTGGGCGGCGGCGTGCGGATCGCGGCTCATCGCAGCACTCCCATCAGATAGACAAAGGTGAAGACGCCGATCCACACGACATCGAGGAAGTGCCAAAACATGCTGAGGCACATCACGCGGCGCTTGTTCGCGGCGATCAGCCCGTGCTTCGACAGCTGGAACATCAAAGTGACCAGCCAGATAATGCCGAAGGTGACGTGCAGCCCGTGCGTGCCGACCAGCGTGAAGAAGCTCGACAAGAAGGCGCTGCGCTGCGGCCCCGCACCGATCTCGATCAGGTGGTGGAATTCGTAAAGCTCGATCCCGAGGAAGGCGAGCCCGAACAGCCCGGTGACCGCGAGCCAGATCTGGACGCCCTTCACCTTGCCCTGCTGCATCTGCAGCACCGCAAAACCATAGGTGATCGACGAGAAGAGCAGCATCGCGGTGTTGAGCGCGATCAGCTTCAGGTCGAACAGGTCCTTCGGCGCGGGTCCCGCGGCATAGCTGCCCCCGAGCACGGCGTAGCAGGCAAAGAGGATCGCAAAGATGAGGCAGTCGCTCATCAGGTAGATCCAGAAGCCCAGCATCGTGCTGTGCCCCTCGGGATGCGCATGCTCGTCAAGGTCGTAGAACTGGACGGGTGCGTCCGCAGTTAAAGTCTTGGCACTCATCGCATCAGGCTCCGGCCGCCAGCTGGCGGGTGCGCGCTTCCTCGACCGCGGTGACCGTCGCCGCCGGGATATCGAAATCGCGCTTGTAGTTGAAGGTGTGATAGATCGCGCCGACGATCGTCGCGGCGAAGCTCAGCGCGACCAGCCACCAGATGTGCCAGACCAGCGCGAAACCCATGACGAGGCAGAAGCCCGACAGGATGATCCCCGTGCCGGTGTTGCTCGGCATGTGGATGTCGCGATAGCCATCGACCGGCCGCTGGTGCCCGCGCTTCTTCATGTCGTACCATGCGTCGAGGTCGTGGATCACCGGCGTGAAGGCGAAATTATAGTCGGGCGGCGGCGAGCTGGTCGCCCATTCGAGCGTGCGGCCGTCCCACGGATCGCCGCCGGTGGTGTCGCGCAGCTCCTTGCGGCGCCAGATGCTCACCGCAAACTGGACCAGCATCGCGCCGATGCCCGCGGCGACGATCAGCGCGCCGATCCCTGCGATCACGAACCAGATCTGCAGGCTCGGATCGTCGAACACGCGCATGCGCCGCGTCACGCCCATCAGGCCGAGGATATAGAGCGGCGTGAAGGCGACCCAGAAGCCGACGACCCAGCACCAGAAGCTGACCTTGCCCCAGAAGACGTCGAGCTTGTAGCCGAACGCCTTGGGCCACCAGTAGTTGATCGCCGCGAACAGGCCGAACAGCACGCCCCCGATGATCACGTTATGGAAATGCGCGATCAGGAACAGCGAGTTGTGCAGCACGAAGTCGGCGGGCGGCACCGCGAGCAGCACCCCGGTCATGCCGCCGATGACGAAGGTCAGCATGAAGGCGACCGTCCACATCATCGGCAGTTCGAAACGGATGCGGCCGCGGTACATGGTGAACAGCCAGTTGAAGAGCTTGGCCCCCGTCGGGATCGAGATCACCATCGTCGTGATGCCGAAGAAGCTGTTGACGCTCGCCCCCGATCCCATGGTGAAGAAATGGTGCAGCCAGACGAGGTACGACAGGATCGTGATGCAGATCGTCGCATAGACCATCGACGTATAGCCGAAGAGCCTTTTGCCCGAGAAGGTCGAGGTGACTTCGGAGAAGACGCCGAACAGCGGCAGCACGAGGATGTACACCTCGGGATGCCCCCAGATCCAGATCAGGTTCACATACATCATCGGCGATCCGCCGAGGTCGTTGGTGAAGAAGTTGGTGCCGACATAGCGGTCGAGCGTCAGCAGCACGAGCGTCGCGGTCAGGATCGGGAAGGACGCCACGATCAGAATGTTCGCGCAGAGCGAAGTCCAGGTGAAGACGGGCATCTTCATCAGCCCCATGCCCGGCGCGCGCAGCTTCAGGATCGTGACGATCAGGTTGATGCCCGACAATGTGGTGCCGACGCCGGCTATCTGTAAGCCCCAGATATAATAGTCGACGCCGACATTGGGGCTGTAGGCGATGCCCGACAAGGGCGGATAGGCCAGCCAGCCGGTCTGTGCATATTCGCCGACGAAGAGCGAAATCATCGTCAGCACCGCGCCAGCGGTCGTCATCCAGAAACTGAAATTGTTGAGAAAAGGGAAGCTGACGTCGCGCGCGCCGATTTGCAGCGGCACGACATAGTTCATCAGCCCGGTGATGAACGGCATCGCGACGAAGAAGATCATGATCACGCCGTGCGCGGTGAACACCTGGTCATAATGATGCGGGGTCAGGTAACCTTCGGACCCGCCGAATGCCATCGCCTGCTGAATGCGCATCATAATCGCGTCGGCGAAGCCGCGCAGGAACATGATGAGCCCCAGAATCATATACATGATCCCGATCCGCTTGTGGTCGACGGTGGTGAACCACTCGGTCCACAAATAGCCCCAGAGGCGGAATTTGGTGATCAGGCCGAGCACGGCGATGCCGCCAAGGACGACGCCGATGAAGGTGACGACAAGGATCGGCTCGTGCAGCGGCAGCGCCTCGAGCGACAGCTTGCCAAGGATCGGGCCGGTTTCGGGTGCGGGATGCGGGGTCATGTTGATCTCGGCTCGGTTCAGGACATCGGGCGGGTGGCGGCGGGCGCGCTCAGCGCCGTGCGTTCGGGCTTGGCCGGGACCGGAAGCCCCTCGCCCTTCAGCATCGCCGGGGCGACCGGCTTTGCATCGGGGCGGTCGTTCGACATCACCGGCGAACTGCAAGCGGCCGCGACATAACGTATGCTCCAGCGCGCGGCGTCGACGGTGCCGCGCGCGGCGAACTTGTCATAGGTGACCTGCCGGACATTGCCGATGCCCGCGATGCCCGCGCCGCCCGCGGCGTCGAGCGACATCATGTCGTGCATGCACATCTTGCCGGGCTCGACGCACATGTTGACGACCGCGTCGAACAGCTGCGGATCGCTCGCGGCGAAGCGGCGGACGGGTTCCTTGTGCGTCGGCTTTTCGAGCTTCAGATAGGTATCGCGGCTGAGGTCGCCTTCGGCCGAAGCCTTGGCGGTCGCGACCCATTTGTCGAACTCGCCCGCGGGCAGGCTCTTCACCGCAAAGCGCATGTTCGAAAAGCCCCAGCCCGAATAATTGGCCGAAAAGCCTTCAAACTCGCCAGTCTTGTCGAACACGCCGTGCAGCTTCGTTTCCATGCCCGGCATCGCATAAATCTGTCCCGCGAGCGCGGGCACGTAAAAGCTGTTCATCACCGACGAGGAGGAGATGCGGAAGCGGACCGGCCGATCGACCGGCAGCGCCAGCTCGTTTACCGTCGCAACGCCCTGTTCGGGGTAGATGAACAGCCATTTCCAGTCGAGCGCGACGACCTGCACGTCGAGCGGCTTCACTTCCGCCGCGACGGGCTTGCCCGGCGCCGTGCGCGCGAGCGGGCGGTACGGATCGAGCAGATGCGTCGCAACCCACGTCACCGCGCCGAGGCAGATGATGATCAGCAGCGGCGCCGACCAGATGACCAGTTCGAGCTGCGTCGAATGGTCCCAGTCGGGCTTGTACGTCGCCTCCTTGTTCGACGCGCGATATTTCCACGCGAAGAAGATCGTCAGCCCCATCACCGGCACGATGATCAGCAGCATCAGCACGGTCGACAGGACGATCAGGTCGCCCTGCTGGCGCGCGACGTCGCCGGCGGGATCGAGCACGACCAGCCCGCAGCCTGACAAGAGAGGCAGCGCGGCGAGCAGCGGCAGAAGCCGCAATCGGGCGGGAAAACGGGGGAGATTGCTTGGCATGATGCGCGCCTAGGCCTCCTTTGTTGCACTGCACATAGGACATTTTGTCCAATCCCGCGACCGTCCATGATCGCGCAGGGGCATTTTCATTCGGGGTAATTTTGCCCTATGACCGACTCGTGCCGCCGCATCCTGTCCTGCGGAGGGCGCCAGCTCAAGGATTGTTACCATGGCTGCCGATACCGTGCCCACCACCGAGGTCGAACGCGACGCCCGCGCCCTCCACGAAGACGGCCACCGCATCGACCCTGCCGAGATCGCGATCGGCGTCATCATCGGCCGCACCTCCGAATTCTTCGACTTCTTCGTTTATGCCATCGCGTCGGTGCTCGTTTTCCCGAAGCTCGTCTTCCCGCACCTCGACCCGCTGACCGGCACGCTCTGGTCGTTCGCGATCTTCGCGCTCGCCTTTGTCGCGCGCCCGGTCGGCACGATCATCTTCACCGCGATCGACCGCGCCTATGGCCGCGGCGCAAAACTCACCATCGCGCTCTTCCTGCTCGGCGGCTCGACCGCGGCGATCGCCTTCGTCCCCAGCTATGAATCGGTCGGCATCGGCGCCGCGCTGCTGCTCGCGCTGTTCCGCATGGGTCAGGGCGTTGCGCTCGGCGGCTCGTGGGACGGCCTCGCCTCGCTGCTCGCATTGAACGCGCCCGAGAACAAGCGCGGCTGGTACGCGATGATCCCGCAGCTCGGCGCGCCGCTCGGCCTCATCGTCGCCAGCCTGCTCTTCATGTTCCTGATCGCCGCGCTGCCGGCACAGGATTTCCTCGCGTGGGGCTGGCGCTATCCCTTCTTCGTCGCCTTTGCGATCAACGTCGTCGCGCTGTTCGCGCGGCTGCGCATCGTCGTGACCCCCGAATATGCCGAATTGTTCGAGAACCGCGCGCTCCAGCCCGCGCCCTTGCTCGAAACGGTGCGGTCGGAATGGAAGACGATCGTCATCGGCACCTTCGCGCCGCTCGCCAGCTTCGCGATGTTCCACATGGTGACCGTCTATCCGCTGTCGTGGGTGTTCCTGTTCACCGACGAAAGCCCGGTCCGCTTCCTGATGATCGAGGCCATCGCCGCGGTCGTCGGCGTCGGGACGATCGTCGCGTCGGGCGCGCTCGCCGACCGCTTCGGCCGCCGCACCCTGCTCGCGGTCACCGCCGCCGCCATCGCGGCATTCAGCGGCTTCGCGCCGCAGTTGCTCGACGCCGGCGAATTCGGTGAAGCGGCGTTCATGATCCTCGGCTTCGCGCTGCTCGGCCTCTCGTTCGGCCAGTCGTCGGGCGCGCTCTCGTCGAACTTCCAGCCGCGCCACCGGTACACCGGCTCGGCCTTCACCTCCGATCTCGCCTGGCTGTTCGGCGCCGGTTTCGCGCCGATGGTCGCGCTCTGGCTCTCCAGCCAGTTCGGGCTGATCGCCGCGGGTGCCTACCTGCTGTCGGGCGCGATCGGCACGCTCGTCGCACTCTGGCTCAACCGCGAACTGGCGAGCACGATCGGCTAACCGAGCACCCATGGAATTCAGCGCAAAGATCGAACTCCGTGGCATCAATCCCTACGTCATGGTCAGCGCCGCACGGGCGCGGCGGATCAAGGCCGGCTGGAAAAAGCCCCTACCCGTCCTCGTCCAGGTGAACGGCCAGCCCGATCCCGCTTGGCGGATCAATATGATGCCGACGGGCGACGGGAGCTTTTACCTCTATCTCGACGGCGTCGTCCGCAAGGCGTCGGGCACCGATGTCGGCGACACGGTCGACGTGTCGGTCGTTTTTGATCCCGCCTATCGCAGCGGTCCGCAAGACGACATGCTGCCCGAATTTGCGGCGCGCCTTGATGAAGACGCCGGGGCCAAGGCCAGATGGGACGGCCTCCAGCCGAGTCTCAAAAAGGAAATCCTGCGTTACCTCGCCAATCTGAAATCGGACGCGGCCAGGCAACGCAACATCGATCGCGCCATCGGCGTCCTCGGCGGCGCGAAGGCGCGTTTCCTCGCGCGCGACTGGAACTGAGCGACGCGTCCCGCACGGCGACATCGCCGATGGTACAATGTCCGGCCTATCAGGATCGACCGATCCGATGTCCACTGGGAGGCGCTTGCCCTCTGCAAATATGCGGGTGACCGCCCAGCCCCGGTCGCGCCTATCCGATCAGTTACGACGCGATCGTGCCGAAAAAGCGCGAAGCCGCGAACCTGCTGGTGCCGGTCGCGCTGTCGGCCTCGCATATCGCCTATGGCTCGATCCGGATGGAGCCGGTGTTCATGATCCTCGGCCAGTCCGCGGCCGCGGCGTCATCGATCGCGATCGACGACCATATCGCCGTGCAAGACGTCGACTATGACAAGCTTCGCGCAAGACTGACGTCGGAAGGGCAGATCCTCGAACTGGCGAACTGACAGGAACCCCGGACGCTAAACTTGTTCCGCTCGGCATGGGTCCCCCCGCCTAGTTACCAGGAGCGGACGATATGGGCTGCCTCTGGATCGCCGAAAGACGCCATTGGCGCGGCGACACTCCGAATATCTGGCCATGCCAGCGGGTATAGGCCCCGATCGATCCATAGCCGAGCATCTCGGCAACATCGGTGATCCGCGTGCGCGGATTGGCGAGATATTGCGCGGAAAGTTGCATTCGCGCCCGGTTGAGAAGATCGCTGAAGCTCGTCCCGTCGGCGTCGAGCATCCGTTGCAGCGTGCGCACTGTGGTTCCCATCGATTCGGCACAATATTGGACCGTGGCGCGTCCCGAAGGCAGCAAGAGCATAATCAACTGCTCAACCTCCTGTGCAGCCGTGCGCATCGCGGGGTTCATCACCGACGAGATCAGTTCGCGGGCATGACCGGCAAGCGCGGAATCGGCGCGCGCCGCAGGCCGGTCGAGGTCGGCTGCGGCGATGACAAGGCCGTTGAACTCGCAATCGAACGTAACATCGCAATGGAACAGCCGCCGATAGACCTGCATTTCTGACGCCCGCGGCTTGCCGCGCGAGAAGCACACCGAGAGCGGCGACCAATTGTCGCCCAGCACGCTCGCGCAGAGGCGCACGAGAACGCCCAGCGCGAGATCGGACGACTGGCGATGCGGCTCGGGGCTGCTCAGCGCAAAATCTTCGCGTAGCACGACCTCCTCGCCGAAGGGCTCGACATGCAGGACGAGCGTCGAGTTGATCTGGTTGCGAAATTCGGTGATCGCCTGAAGCGCCAGGCGGAGCGTCGGCTGGTGCGCGATCAACAGGCTGGCGACGCCGAGATTGGCGAGCGCACGCTCCCCGGCCATGCGAAGGCCCAATGTCTCGCAGCCGGTAAACTCGGCGCTGCGTTCCAGAAGGCGCATGGTTGCTCGCGCCGAGATCAATTGTTCGGGATTCGCGAACAGTTCGGGCGACAATCCGCATTCGCGCAGCAAAGGCCGCGGGTCGGCCCCCAGCCCCCGCATCGCCGGAAAATAGCCGGTCAGCGCCGCAACGCGGACGAGTTCGGCCACGCTTCTCTCCTCTGATCGCGCCTAGGGTCAGGACCCATTAATTGCACGTTCGAGGCGTCGAAATGGCGAAGATATCGGGTTCGGGCGGGTGCAGCGGGTAGCATCGCTACCCGCAAGGCCGCGCGAGCCCGAGATCGAAGCCATTTCGGCGTCGCTTCGCGATTTGACCGATTTTGCCCATGGCTTCGTCGGCAAGTCTTGAAATATCGACATATTCCTGCGCCTTGCCTCCTCGCCCTGAGCAAAATCGCTTCAAACCTCGATCGCGCAATTAATGGGGCCTGACCCTGGTGGCGTCTAATGCCAAAATTATGTCACGAAATGTGAAAAGTGCAAGCGGGCGCTGCTCTACCCCCATCGCAATGGGAGAGTGAGAGATGGCCAAAGCCGTTCGTTTTTATGAAGCCGGTGGACCCGAAGTGCTCCGGGTCGAGGATGTCGCGGTCGGCGAACCCGGTCCGGGCGAGGTCCGCATTCGCCACGCCGCCGTCGGCTGCAACTTCGCCGACACCTATTTCCGCTCGGGCTATTATCCCGCGCAGCTTCCCGCCGGGATCGGCGTTGAAGGCGCAGGCGTGATCGAGGCGGTCGGCGACGGCGTCACCGGTTTCGCGCCCGGCGACCGCGTCGCCTACAACGGCAGCCCGCTCGGCGCCTATAGCGAGGCGCGCATCATGCCCGCCGCGCCGCTGTTCAAGCTGCCCGATGCGATCTCGATCGAAGATGCCGCCGCGTCGACGATGCGCGGCCTGTCGGCAACCTATTGGCTCGCGAAGACCAATCCGCGGATGAAGGCGGGCGACACGATCCTGCTCCACGCCGCGGCGGGCGGGGTCGGGCTGCTCGCGGTGCAGCTCGCCAAGCTGATGGGGCTGCGCGTCATCGGCACCGTGTCGAACGAGGCGAAAGCCGAAAAGGCGCTCTCGCTCGGCTGCGACGAGATCATCTTCTATCGCCGCGAGGATGTTGCCGCGCGGGTCAAGGAATTGACCGATGGCGAGGGCGTGACGACGGTGTTCGACAGCGTCGGCAAGGACACGTTCGAAGGCTCGCTCAAATCGCTGAAGCGGCGCGGCGTGTTCGTCGCCTGCGGTACCGCGTCGGGCCCCTTCCCGCCGGTCGACGCCTTCCAGCTTCTGATGCAAGGGTCGGTCTATTTCACCCGCCCCGGCTTCGCCGACTATTATGCCGACCCCGCCGAACGCGCCGAACTGTCGGACCTGTGGTTCCGCCATCTGGCCGCGGGCCGCGTCAAGGTCGAAATCGGCCAACGCTACGCCCTAGACGACTGCGTCGCCGCGCATCGCGAACTCGAAGCCGGCCAGACGATAGGATCATCCATCTTCATACTCTGAGGGAGAGGGACGATGAAGATCGAAAAGCTCACCACGCATATCGGCGCCGAAGTCCGCGGCATCGACCTTGCCGAAGCGGCCCGCAGCGACGATCTGTTCGCCGAAATCCGCGCCGCACTGCTCGAACACAAGGTCCTGTTCCTGCGCGATCAAGACATCGGCCGCGCCGATCACGTCGCCTTCGCCAGCCGCTTCGGCGCGCTCGAGGATCATCCGGTGGTCGGCAGCGATCCCGATCATCCCGGCCTCGTCCAGATCTACAAGGACGAGACCTCGCCCCCCGACTATTATGAGAATAGCTGGCATTGCGACGCGACCTGGCGCGACGCGCCACCGATGGGCGCGGTGCTGCGCTGCGTCGCTTGCCCGCCGGTCGGCGGCGACACGATGTGGGCGAATATGGCGAAAGCCTATGCCGACCTGCCCGACCCTGTGAAGGCGACCATCGCGCCCTTGAAAGCGCGCCACTCGATCGAAGCGAGTTTCGGCGCGCGGATGAGCGAAGAACAGCGCCACGCGCTGAAGGCACGCTTCCCCGATGCCGAGCATCCGGTCGTCCGCACCCATCCCGAGACGGGCGAGAAAATCCTGTTCGTCAACGGCTTCACGACGCATTTCACCAATTTCCACACCGCCGAAAATGTCCGCTACGGTCAGGATTATGCGCCCGGGGCAAGCCAGCTCCTCGCCTGGCTGATCGGCCGCGCCGCGATCCCCGAATATCAGGTCCGCTGGCGCTGGCAGCCGAACAGCGTCGCGATCTGGGATAACCGGTCGACCCAGCACTACGCCGTCATGGATTACCCGCCCACGATCCGCCGCATGGAGCGCGCGGGCATCGTCGGCGATCGCCCCTACTGATAACGAAAAGGAGAGAGACGATGCAATTTCTCGACGACAGCCTGCTTCCCGAAACGCAGGACAAATTGGTCATCACCGTCGCGCCCTACGGCCCCGAATGGCATCCCGACGATTTCCCCGAGGATATTCCGCTCACGATGGAAGAGCATATCCAGAAGGCGGTCGACTGCTACAACGCCGGCGCCACCGTGCTCCATCTCCATGTCCGCGAAGAGGATGGCTCGGGGTGCAAGCGCCTGTCGAAGTTCAACGAGCTGATCGCCGGGGTGCGCGAGCGCGTGCCCGACATGATCATCCAGGTCGGCGGCTCGATCTCCTTCGCCCCTGAAAGCGACGAGGACGGGGCCGAAGCGAAGTGGCTGTCGGACGAGGTCCGTCACATGCTTGCCGACCTGAAGCCCGCGCCCGATCAGGTGACGATCGCCGTCAACACGACCCAGATGAACATCATGGATCTGATGACCGACGAGGAATATGGCCAGACCTCGCTCGCCAATCCCGCGCTGTATCAGGCCTATCGCGAGATGGTCGTGCCCGCGGGACCGCAGTGGGTCGAGGAGCATCTGCGCCGGCTGACCGCGGCGGGCATCCAGCCGCATTTCCAGCTCACCTGCATGCCCGACATGGAAACGGTCGAGCGGCTCGTCCGCCGCGGCCTTTACAAGGGCCCGCTCAACCTGACCTGGGTCGGCATCGGCGGCGGCTTCGACGGGCCGAACCCCAATAATTTCATGGAGTTCATCCGCCGCGCGCCCGACGGCTCGACCGTCACGCTCGAAACGCTGATGCGCCATGTGTTGCCGGTCAACGTCATGGCGATGTGCCTCGGCCAGCATGTCCGCTGCGGCATCGAGGACACGCTCTATGACCAGCATGGCAACAAGATGACCTCGGTGCAGGGGATCGAGCAGATCGTCCGCATCGCGAAGGAACTGGGCCGCGAGATCGCGACCGGCAAGGAAGCGCGCGAGATCTACAAGATCGGCGTGCAATATAATTCGGTCGAGGAAACGCTCGCCAAGCTTGGCATGGCACCCAACCGCCAGCCCGGCCAGCGCGCGCTGCCGCTGCGCTACGCGGCCTGAGGCGGGAGCACGGCGATGACTTTCGGCGGCGAGACGACGATCCTCTTCGTTCCCGGCCTTCGGGATCATGTCGAGGATCATTGGCAGACCCATGCCGCGCGGGCGATCCCCGGCGCGGTGACGGTCGCACCGCTCGCCGCCGACAGGCTCAGCCGCGCGGGACAGGTGGCGGCGCTCGACGCGGCGCTCCGCGGCATCGAAGGCGAGGTGGTGATCGTCGCGCATAGCGCGGGGTGCCTGACGACGGTGCATTGGGCGCTCGCCCCGACGCGGACGATCCGCGCGGCGCTGCTCGTCGCCCCCGCCGACATCGAAAATCCGCTGCCCGCGGGCTACCCCGAACCGGCCGCGCTCAAGGAAGGTGGCTGGCTGCCGATCCCGCGCAAGCCCCTGCCCTTCCCGGCGATCACCGTCGCGAGCCGCAACGACCCGCTCGCGGCGTTCGACCGGGTTACGAGCTTCGCCGACGCGTGGGGCGCGATGCTGCACGACGCGGGTGAGGTCGGGCATCTCAATCCGGCCGCGGGCTATGGTCCGTGGCCCGAGGTGTTCGGACTGCTCAATCGGCTGGGCGATCACGCACGGAGCGCGGTGCGATGAGCGCCACCCCGGTCAGCGATGCGATGCGCACCGGCGGCCAGTGGAACGCCGCGTGGGACGAAATGGCGGCGCTCGACCCCGAATGGCTCGAAACCTTCCTCGCCGCGGGCACATTGCCGCTGCGGCGCGGGGTGCTCGATCCCAAAATCTATGAATTTCTGGCAATCGCGGTCGATGCCTCCTGCACGCATATGTATGCGCCGGGCACCCGCCGCCACATCGCCGCCGCGCTCGACAAGGGCGCGACGCCCGAGGAAGTGATGGCGGTGCTCGAAGCGGTCGCGGTGCTCGGACTGCATTCGGTCGCGCTCGGCGCGCCGATGCTTGTTCAAGAAATGAAGGCGCGCGGGCTGGCGATGCCCGGCGCGGCGCAGGATTGACATGATCGCGCCCACCGGCTTCCCGACAACGGATCGGAGACGGGCATGGCGGTAATGGCACCCACGGCGAACGGCGGCATCGCGGCCGGCGGCCCGCGCGACACGACGCTCTATGGCTGGATCGTCTTCGCGCTGAGCTTCGGGCTCCTGATCTCCGACTATATGGCGCGGCAGGTGCTGAACGCGGTCTTCCCGCTGCTCAAGGCCGAATGGGCCTTGAGCGACGCCGAGCTCGGGCTTTTGTCGGGGGTCGTCGCGCTGATGGTCGGGCTGCTGACCTTCCCGCTCTCGCTCGCCGCCGACCGCTGGGGCCGCGTGCGCAGCCTCGCGTTGATGGCCGCGCTGTGGAGCCTCGCCACCCTCTTCTGCGCGGTCGCCGCGAGCTATCATCAGATGCTCGTCGGACGGATCATGGTCGGCGTCGGCGAGGCCGCCTATGGCAGCGTCGGCATCGCGGTGGTGATCAGCGTTTTTCCGCAGCGCCTCCGCGCGACGCTCTCGGCCGCCTTCATGGCGGGCGGGCTATTCGGTCAGGTGCTCGGCGTCGCGATCGGCGGAGAGATTGCCGCAAGCCACGGCTGGCGCGCCGCCTTTGCCGTGATCGGGCTCGGCGGACTGTTGCTCGCCGTCGCCTATCCGTTGATCGTCCGCGAAAAGCGGATCGCCGAGATCGCCGGATCGACCGCGCGCACCGCCGATACATCGGGGCCCGCGCCGCGCACCTCGCTCCGCGCGCTCTTCGCCAACCGCAGCGTGCGCCTCGCTTATTGCGCAAGCGGCGTTCAGCTCTTCGCCGCCGGCGCGCTTCCCGCCTGGCTTCCAAGCTATTTCAACCGCTATTATGCGATGCCCGTCGATGCGGCAGGACGCATGGCGGCGTTGTTCCTGCTGATCTGCGGCTGCGGCATGGTAATTTGCGGCATGGCGAGCGACCGCGCCGCGCAGGGCCGGCCCGACCGCAAGATCCTGCTCGCCTCGGGCTATGGCTTCGGTAGCGCGATCGCACTCAGTCTCGCGCTGATGCTGCCGCCGGGACTGCCCCAGCTTGTCCTGCTCGGCATCGCGATGTTCTTCGTCGCCGGGACGACCGGGCCCGCGGGCGCGATGGTCGCGAACCTCACCCCCGCCGCGCTCCACGGTTCGGCCTTTGCGACGCTGACGCTCGCGCATAATCTGCTCGGACTCGCGCCGGGGCCGATCCTGACCGGGCGCATCGCCGATACGATCGGCCTGCTCGACGCGCTGCGTTTCCTGCCGATCGCGGCCATCATCGCCGCGCTGCTCTTCCTCGCCGCGCGGCGCAGCTATCTCGCCGACCTCAAAACGGTCGCCTCCCAACCCTAGGAACCAGCATCATGCCATCATTCGCTGCGCGCGCCGCTGCCCCGGCGCCGGGCCTCGCCGTCGCGCTCGTCGTCGCCGCGACCGCGACCTTCCTCTCCGAACATTATGACGCGCCGGTCATGCTCTATGCGCTGCTTCTCGGCATGGCGCTCAACTTCGTGACCGAGGCCCCGCGCGGCCGGGATGGAATCGACTTCGCCGCCAAGGGACTGATGCGGCTCGGCGTCGCGCTGCTCGGCTTTCGCATCGGCTGGGATCAGGTGTCCGCGCTCGGCTGGGGGCCGGTGGTGATGGTCGTGACGCTTGTCGGCGCGACGATCCTGATCTCGACCCTCGCGGCGCGCGCGATGGGGTTCAACCCGCTGTTCGGTTTCCTGTCGGGCGGCGCGACCGCAATCTGCGGCGCGTCGGCGGCGATGGCACTCTCGGCGGCGCTCCCGCCGAACGACCGGAAGGAACAGGCGACGCTGTTCACCGTCATCGGCGTGTCGGCGCTGTCGACGTCCGCGATGGTCCTGTACCCGCTGATCACGCGGGCGCTCGGGCTCGACGATCATGCCGCCGGCGTCTTTATCGGCGCGACGATCCATGACGTCGCGCAGGTCGTCGGTGCCGGTTACGCAATCTCGCCCGATGCGGGCGATACCGCGACGATCGTCAAGCTGCTGCGCGTCGCGATGCTGCTGCCCGTCATTCTCGTCGCCGGGCAGATCAGCCGCCGTGAAGCCGGCGCAGCGGGCGGCGAACGCCCGCCGTTGTTGCCCTGGTTCGTCGTCGCCTTCGTCGCGCTGGTCGCGCTCAACAGCCTGGTTCCCCTGCCCACAGCGGTGACCGAAACCGGAAGCAGGCTGTCGCACTGGTGCCTCGTCACCGCGATCGCCGCGATCGGCATGAAGACCCGGCTGGGCGATCTGGTGCAGGTCGGCTGGAAGCCCGTCGCGCTGATGATCGGCGAGACGGCGCTGCTCGCCGCGATGGTGCTCGGTTGGCTCGCGCTCGTGCCCATGTGACGCGCATTGCAAAAAACCTGTCACGAAATGTGAAATATCGCGGCCCGAGCGCCGATAGCCTTCGATCAAAGATCACCAATAGATCATCCTGGGAGGGAAATATGAAGAGGATTGCCTGCACGAGCCTTGCCGCCTTCGCTGTCGCACTCGCGGCCACGCCTGCCACCGCGCAGGAGGCGAAACCTGCCGACACCGCGAACGACATGGGCGACGCGATCGTCGTCACCGCGCAGAAGCGCGCCGAGAATATCCAGGACGTGCCGATCTCGATCGCGGCGGTCAGCGGCGAGACGATGGAGAGCGCCAATGTCCTCACCGTGATGGACCTCGGCCGCGTCGCGACCAATTTCCAGACCGTCCGTTCGTCGAACACCGGCTCGACGCGCATCGGCATCCGCGGCGTCGGCAGTCTCGCCAACACGCTGATCGAGCCAAGCGTCGCGGTGTTCGTCGACGGCGTCTATGTCCCGCGCTCGGGCTCGATCCTCGGCGCCTTCCTCGATATCGACGGGGTCGAGGTGCTGCGCGGCCCGCAGGGCACGCTGTTCGGGCGCAACGCCAGCGTCGGCGCGCTGTCGATCCGCAGCGCACTGCCCGAGAACGAGTTGTCGGGTGCGGTGTCGGCCGAAGCCGGCTCGTTCGACCGCTACAAGCTGTCGGGCCACATCAATGTCCCGCTCGGCGAGAATGTCTCGGCGCGCGTCGCGGCGATGGGGCAATGGTATGACGGGCCGTGGAAGAACGTCTACGACGGCAAGACCTATGGCGGGTCGGACGACGTCGCGGTGCGCGGCACGGTGAAAGCCGAATTCGGCAATCTCGAATGGATCGTGCGCGGCGATTACACGCGGCTCGACGGCGACGGCGTCGTCAATTTCGATTTCGACCCCGCCTCGGTCGCCCCGGCGCGGCTCGCCTTTCTGCGCGCGGCGTTCAGCGGCGGCCCCGACACCAATTTGAACGACCGGGTGATGAACCAGTCGGTCGCCTCGGGCCTGCTCGACAAGAATTGGGGCGTGTCGAGCACCGCCTCGCTCGAAATCGGCGGCGGGTCGACGCTGCGCCTCGTCAACAGCTATCGCAAATGGACGAACGACCAGCTCGACGGCGACATCATCTTCCTGCCCGTCCCGCTCGCGACGCGGCGCAACCTGTTCGATTCGGGCAGCCAGAACCACGAACTGCAATTCATCTCACCCGAACGCGAATGGCTGGGTGGCCATTTCGACATGGTCGCGGGTGTCTATTATTTCGAGGAGAAGTTTGCGCTCGGCGAGCAGCTCAACATGGACACGCAATTCTGCAACGTCCTCGTCCCAGCGGGGCCGGGACGCACCGCATGCGCCGCCTATTTCGCGAGCACCGGCGGCGTCGCCGCGACCGATCAGGATGTGTATCAGAAGGTCCGCAGCGTCGCGGCCTATGCGCAGGGCAATATCTATCTTTCGGACGCGCTCACGCTCACCCTCGGCGGCCGCTGGACCAACGACCGCAAACGCGGCAGCTATTCGCAGGTTTCGAGCCCCTTCACCCAGACGATCCGCGCGCCCGAGGTGCTCGACTATCCCGGTCTTTCGGAAGGCCGGTTCACCTATCGCGTCAGCCTCAACTACAAGCCGGTCGACGATGTGATGCTCTTTGCCACCCATTCGACGGGCTATAAATCGGGCGGCTATAATTCGGGCGGCGGCATACCGTCGCTGTCGACCTTCGACCCGCAGGGCAATCTGATCTCGACGCGGCGCATCTTCGACCGCGAGACGGTCAAGAATTACGAGATCGGCGCCAAGACAAGCTGGCTCGATCGCGCGCTCACTGCGAACATCACCTTCTTTCGCATGGACATCGCGGGCTTCCAGGATCGCGCGTTCGACGGGGTCAGCTTCGTCGTCCGCAACGCCGGCAATTTGCGCCAGCAGGGCTTTGAGCTCGACCTGAGGCTCGCGCCCAGCGACCGCTTCTCGCTCTCGGGCTCGCTCGCCTATCTCGACTCCGAATTCACCGATTTCGCGGGCGCCTCAGGCCTGCCCGGTATCGGCGGGACGCAGGACCTGACCGGCAAGCCGAACAGCTTCTCGCCCCCCTGGTCGGGCAATGTCGCCGTCGACTGGAACGGCGATATCGGGTCGAGCGGATGGACGTGGGCGGCGAACGCCAATGTCTCCTTCGTGTCCGATCAATATGTCGGCACGGTCAACGACGCCAATCCGCAATCGATCGCCGACGGCTATGCGCTGCTCGGCGCGCGGCTGACGTTGAGCGGCCCCGACGACCGCTGGTCGCTCGCGATCTTCGGCAGCAACCTCACCGATACCCATTACCGCCCGCTCGCGGTCTATCAACCGCTCGGCGCGGCGCTCGGCCTCAACAACGGCGCCTTTCCGGGGAGCACGGCAAACCGCATCCTCGCGAACGAACCCCGAACCTATGGTGTCAACGCAACCGTCCGGTTCTAAAGCGATCGCTGCGGCACGGTCCAGCGATGCCGTGCCGCAGCGTCTACGCCTCCGGTCCCGCCGCCAGCACGGCATGCACCATATGCCGCAACTGCGATGCGAATATGTCGTTCATCGCCTGCGCGGCCTCCGTGCCAAAGATGCCCCGAAATGTCGGGCCGGAGACGGCATGATAATTGACCGCGCCGAGCAGTTGAACCACGGTGGCGCGCAATTGGGCGTCCGAGGCGCCCGACCAGCCCGGCACGCCGCGAAGCATCGTTACAAGCTCGCCCAGAAACGGCTTGAGATACCAGGATCCGGCGCGTTCGGCCCGGACCTGATTGTCGAGGATTTCGCGCATCAACAGTCGCGACCGCTCGATCCGCGGCGGCGTGTCGGAAATCATCGCGACGAGCCAGTCCTGCAACTGCCGGGCCGCGTCGGCGCCCGGTTCCGATGAAGCCTTCAGACCGGCCAGCTCGCCCGCGATCTGTTCCAGCACCAGCCCATAGAGCCGTTCCTTGGTTCCGAAATGATGGAGCAGCGCCTGCTTCGTCAGGCCAAGCTCCGCCGCGATCTGGGCGATGCTGACTCCGTAGAAGCCGCGCTCCGCGAATAGCGCGCGCGCTTCCTCGATCATGCGGTCGCGGGTGGAGGCGGAGGTTTTGAAAGCCGTGGCCATGCGCCATGGCTTGACGCCTACCGATCGGTAAGTCAACGTCCCTACCAACCGGTAAGGGGATTCGCATGGACCGCGGGGTCGAACTTGAACTCATCGATGAATTGCGGTCGCTCGCCGCGACGCGAAGCTTTTTCCTCGACGGGACCGTCACGCAGAGCCCGGTCGAACAATATCTCGACGAAACACGCTTCACCCGCGAGCGGGAAGCGATCATGCGCCGCCTGCCCCAGGCCGCGGCGCATGTCAGCGAGCTCGCTGGCCCCGGCGCCTTCCTGCGCTGCGACGTCCACGGCCTTCCCGTCCTGCTGACGCGCGACAGGCAGGGCGCCGCGCATGCTTTTCTCAACGCCTGCCGCCACCGCGGTGCGCGGTTGGTCGAGGTGGCGTCGGGTTGCGCGCATCGCTTCACCTGTCCCTATCACGGCTGGACCTATGCCAATTCGGGCCCGCTTGTCGGCGCCCCCCATTTCGAGAGTGGCTTCGGCGGGATCGACAAAACGGGTATCGGCCTGAAGCCGCTGCCGGTGCACGAAGCCTTCGGTTTCGTCTGGGTGGCGGGGGATCCCGGCGGCGGCTTCGACTTCGACGGCTATTTCACGCCGCTCGCGGACGAACTCGACGCGCTCGGAATGGCGGCAATGACGATCGCGGCCGAGGATCGCATGGTGTGCAACGCCAACTGGAAGCTCCTGATCGAAGGCGGAATCGAATCCTATCACTTCCGCGTCGCGCATCGCGACACCATCGCCCCCTATTTCGAGGACAATCTCTCCGGTTATCGTGGGTTGGGGCCGCATCTGCGCTCGGTCCTGCCGCGCACCGGCATGGCGGCGCTCACCGAAACCTCGCGCGATGGCTGGCGGATGCGCGACCATGCCAACCTCGTCTACACGCTGTTTCCGACGACCCAGTTGCTCGTCCAGCAGGATCATGTGGTCTGGATCAGGCAGGAGCCGCTCGCGCCCGGCCGCACCAGTCTTCGCCTGGCTACGTTCGCCCCGACCGGCAGCGAACCGGGCGAAGGGAAAGGCGACGACCATTGGCGGCGCAACCACGCGATCACCATCAAGACGCTCGAGGAGGACATAAGGATCGGCGAGGGCATTCACGCCGGGCTGGCTTCAGGCGCAAACGATCATTTCCTGTTCGGACGGTTCGAGGGAGCGCTCGACCGGTTCAATCAAACGGTGATGGAACATCTCGACACCGCCGCCACAAGGAAGCCCGCATGACCGACGTCCAGCATATACTACCGATGCAACAGCGCATCATTCGCTCGGCGGACGGTCTCGATCTCGTCGTCGATCATGGCGGTCCGGCGGGCGCCCCGGCGGTGATCCTGCTCCATGGCGGGGGTCAGACGCGGCATAGCTGGAGCCGCGCGGTGGAGCGCCTGCGCACCGAGGGATTGCAAACCCTGAACTTCGACGCGCGCGGGCATGGCGACAGCGACTGGTCGCCCGATGGCGCCTATTTCATCGGCGACCGGGCCAATGATTTAAAGGCCGTGACCAGCCTCCTGCACGTCCCGTTCATCCTCGTCGGCGCCTCGCTCGGCGGCGCAACCGCGATTCACGCGATCCATAAGGGCTTGCGCCCCGCGGGACTGGTGCTGGTCGATATCGTCCCCGAACCCGAGCCCCGCGGTATCGAGCGCGTCCTCTCTTTCATGCACAGTCACCGGAGCGGCTTCGCCTCGGTCGAGGAAGCCGCCGCCGCGGTCGATGCCTATAATCCGCACCGGCCCCGGACGCGCGATACGAGCGGCTTGATGAAGAATCTCCGCCGCCGCGACGACGGGCGGCTCTACTGGCATTGGGATCCGCGGATGCTGGACAGGCAGCGGTCGGACTCACTCGGCGCCCTGCCGGAAGCTGCCGAAACGCTGGCCACCCTCCCCGACCTTCCCGTCCTGCTCGTTCGCGGCCTGTCGAGCGATGTCGTGAGCGATGCCAGCATCGCGGCGTTTCGCCGCCGGCTCCCCTGGCTCGAGGTCGCCGATATCGCCGGCGCGGGTCACATGGTCGCGGGCGACCGCAACGATATCTTCAACGATGCCATCATCGCCTTTTCCAGACATGCGCTGCACAAGGAGCATCATGCCTCATAATCCGGCCTCCGCACGTCACCAAGGCTCGCACCTAATGTTCCCGGCCGGCCCTCCACAATGTTTGCGTGAGCGGTTCGATCAGATAGCCGAGCGCGGCCCGTTCGCGGCTTATGCGCAAAGAAGGCTGGTTCCTTTGCGTCCTTGCGGTGTCGTCGCTGCTTTGGCTGGTGCTGCACGCGTTCGACATCCTGTAGGCTCACACCGTGAGCGCGGCAGCCGCGATAGCGAATTCGAGAGCAGGTCTGCCCATCGCCCCTTCTCCTGAGGACTCGTCCCGCCTGCATCGTTCGCCGATGCGGGCCAGCGATAAGTCGCTGGTTCGATATGCGATCTGGGAAATGGTGGACAGGGCTGGATTCGAACCAGCGTACGGAAACCCGGGCAGATTTACAGTCTGCTGCCTTTAACCACTCGGCCACCTGTCCATTGGGGCCCGCTTTGGGAAGCGGTCCAATGGCGAAACGAGGCTTGCCTGTCAATGCCAGTCATGGGAAAGGCGCGCGCATGAGACAATTTTCCCGTCACCGCCGCCCCGCCAGCCAGAATTCGCGCGGACAAGCCATCCGTTTCTGGGGCCGCCACGCCGTTCTGGCCGCGCTCGCCAACCCCGAACGCACCGTCAAGCGCATCTGGGGCACGCGCGAAGCCCTGGGTCAGCTCGACCTGCCGCCGGTGATTCCGATCAGCTACGCCGAGGTCACCGACCTCGCGCGACTAGTCGCGCGCGACGCCCCGCATCAGGGACTCGTGATAGAAGTCGACCCGCTCGAGGATGTTTTCCTCGGCGATTTGTTGCAACAGGAGGTCGACGCCGACAGCAAGCGCCCGCTGATCGTCCTCGACCAGGTGACCGACCCGCACAATATCGGCGCGGTGCTGCGCTCGGCGGCGGCGTTCGATGCCGCCGCGATCGTCACGCAGGACCGCCACAGCCCGCCCGAAAGCGGCGTCATCGCGCGCTCGGCGTCGGGCGCGCTCGAAATCGTGCCGTGGGTCCGCGTCGTCAACCTGTCGCGCGCATTGGAGGAAATCGCCGAGGCGCAATATTGGCGCATCGGGCTGATGGGCGACACCGAAACGACGCTCGGATCGACGCTCGACGGCAGCAAGGTCGCGCTGGTGCTCGGTTCGGAGGGCGACGGGATGCGCCACAACGTCATGGAGCATTGCGACGTGCTGGCAAAGCTGCCGATCTCGCCGCGGATGGAGAGCCTCAACATCTCGAACGCCGCGGCGATCGCGCTCTACGCGGTGGCGACGGCCCAAAGCTGATCGCCATCCCAGCGAAAGCTGGGATCGCTCGCGGTCTGAATGGACGATAGCGATCCCAGCTTTCGCTGGGATGACGCGATCGGATCAATCCTCCGCCGCGATCCGCACCTTCAGCCCGTCGAGCGCCTCGCTGAACGGCAGCTGGCACGACAGGCGCGAACTATCGTCGCGGTCGGTGGTCGAATCGAGCAGGTCGTTCTCGTCCTCGCTCATCGCGGGAAGCTGGTCGGTCGCGCCGGCTTCGACATGGACGTGGCAGGTTGCGCACGAGCAGCAGCCGCCGCACAGCGCGAGCAGTTCGTCGAACCCGGCGTCGCGGATATTTTCCATCACCGTCAGGCTGGTGTCGCCCTCGATCTCATGTTCGGTTCCGTCGCGCGTCACGACAATCAGCTTGGCCATGCTAGTCCCCATATCTTCGATGTTGGTGGCGCTATGTCGCGCGTTGCTTGTCAAATCAAGCGTTGCTATTGGCTACCGAAGGAACAAAAGGAGAATATAGGATGGGCCTCAGCCAGCAGCAGCTGAACGCGGGAATCGACGCGCTCGCGGCGCGGGATTCGAACGTCGCGCGCGCGCTCGGCAATGTCGGCTATCCCGAACCCCGCATCCGTGCGCGCGGCTATGCCACGCTGCTGCGCACCATCGTCGGCCAGCAGGTCAGCGTCGCCGCGGCCAACTCGATCTGGAACAAGCTCGAAGCGCAGTTTGGCGAAGGCTGCCCCGCCGAAACGGTCGCCGCCGCCGACTTCGACACGCTGCGCGCGTGCGGCCTGTCGGGGCAGAAACAAGGCTATGCCAAGAGCCTCGCGCAGCTGATCCTCGACGGCGAGCTCCAGTTCGACGCCCTGCCCGCCGACGACGAGGAAGCGATCGCGCTGCTCACCCGGGTCAAGGGCATCGGCCGCTGGTCGGCCGAAATCTATCTCCTCTTTGCCGAGGGACGCCCCGATATCTGGCCCGCGGGCGACCTGGCGGTGCAGGAAGCCGTCGGCCGCATCTTCCAGCTCGGCGCCCGCCCCAGCGAGAAACAAGCGCGCGAACTGGCGGAGGCCTGGCGCCCGCATCGCGGGGCGGCGGCGATCTTCAGCTGGCATTGTTATAATATGGACGTGATCTGAGGATCGTGGGAACGCGCCCGCCTTCCCCCTTGATGGGGAAAGGATACGCAGCCTTGCCGCGAAGCGGCTAGGCGGAGTTGGATGGGGGTGAAGGCGCGTCCTTAAACCGAGGTTTGAGACCGAGAGCACACCCCCACCGCTGCGACTAGCCAGCAAGCTGGCAAGTCTCACTGCCTCCCCCATCAAGGGGGAGGAAAATGGGCAGCTGAACCGGATTCCCGCCTTCGCGGGAATGACGAAAGTTGAAGGTCGCTACGGGCAAAACAAAAAAGGCCGGGTGGAGCATCCTCCACCCGGCCTTTTTGTTGATCGTCGGCCGAAGCTTATTTCTTCGCCGCGGCCTTCTTGGCCGGAGCCTTGGCAGCGGGCTTGTCCTCGGCGGCCTTCGCCGGTGCAGCCTTCTTCGCCGCGGCGGGCTTTTCTTCCGCCTTCTTGGCCGGAGCATCTTCGGCCTTCTTCGCCGGCGCCTTCTTGGCGGGAACTTCCTCGGCCTTGGCTTCTTCCTTCACCGCGTCCTTCTTGGCGGCCGGCTTCTTCGCTGCAGCCTTCTTGGCGGGCTTGTGGTCGTGGTCATGGTCGTGGCCGCAGCCCGGGCCATGGACGTGGCCGTCGTCGTCGGCTTCGATCGCGGCTTCGATCTCTTCGCGCGTCACTTCGCGGTCGCTGATCTCGGCCTTTTCGAACAGGAAGTCGACGACCTTGTCTTCATACAGCGGGGCGCGGAGCTGCGCCGCGGCGAGCGCGTCCTGCTGGACATATTCGATGAAGCGCGTGCGATCTTCGGGGCGATACTGCTGCGCCGCCTGTGCGATCAGGCGCGACATTTCCTGGTTCGACACCTGGACGCCATGCGCCTGGCCGATTTCCGAGAGAAGCAGGCCGAGGCGGACGCGGCGCACCGCGATCGCGCGGTAATCGTCGCGGTCGTTCTCGAGTTCGGCCTTCGCCGCTTCGGGATCTTCCTCGTGGCTGACTTCATGCTCGAGCTGCTGCCAGATCTGGTTGAACTCGGCCTCGACCATCGTCGGCGGCACGTCGAAGTCGTGCGCGGCGGCGAGCTGGTCGAGCAGCTTGCGCTTCATATAGGTGCGCGTCAGGCCGTTCAGTTCCTGCT
>JAESGW010000500.1_pt1 | contig 34041 bp, 41 predicted proteins | sample 9269791 | NCBI WGS metagenome assembly JAESGW01 (sample SAMN16773120, study PRJNA677053) | algae metagenome | isolation source: Aphanocapsa lilacina HA4352-LM1 and co-occurring heterotrophs from near cave... | place: USA: Maniniholo cave, near Haena, Kauai, HI | collected 2009-07-28
GAGGCGGCGGTCGATGTCAGCCGCCTTGCCGGGCTCAATCCCTCGGGCGTGATCTGCGAGATCATGAAGGACGACGGCACCATGGCGCGGCTCGACGACCTGATCGAGTTCGCGCATCTCCACAATATGAAGATCGGCACGATCCGCGATCTGATCGCCTATCGCCGCCGCCACGACCATCTCGTCGAAAAGCGCGCCGAGGCCCGGTTCGAAAGCCAGTGGGGCGGCGAATGGCGCGTGATCACCTATTGGAACAAGGCGGCCTGCACCGAACAGGTCGCGCTGACCAAGGGCCATATCGATCCCGACAGGCCGACGCTGGTGCGGATGCACGCGCTGTCACCCTTCTCCGATATCTTCGGCGAAACCGGCGAACGATCGGCGATGCTGCAGCGGTCGATGGAGATCATCGGCGAGGAAGGCGCGGGCGTGATCGTGGTGATCAACAAGCCCCGCGCCGACCAGTTCACCCGCGCGGTGCAGCTGAAGGCCGGAGAGAAGCCGCCGGCCGACATGGAGGAGCTGCGCGACTACGGCGTCGGCGCGATGATCCTGACCGAGCTGGGGGTCGAGGAGATGGTCCTGCTGACCAACACCCATCACAGCATGGTGGGGCTTGACGGATACGGCCTGTCCGTGGTCGGCGAACGGCCTGTCACCGCGGGCTGAGCACCAATTCACCAACCCGTTCCCGTTCGCGCTGAGCTGGTCGAAGCACTGCCCTTCCTTTCGAACATCGAAAAAGGCAGGACGGCCCTTCGACAAGCGCAGGGCGAACGGGGTTTGGGTCGGTACGCTTCTTCAGAAAGGAAAATAGGATGGCCAAGATCCTGATCGTCGAGGCGCGCTTCTACGAGCATCTGAACGACCTGCTGCTGCTCGGCGCGCGCGCCGCGCTGGATGCGGCGGGGCACAAGCACGAGACCGTGACGGTGCCGGGCGCACTCGAGATTCCCGCCGCGATCGCGCTGGCGAGCGAAAGCGACAGATATGACGGCTATGTCGCGCTGGGCGTCGTCATCCGCGGCGAGACCTATCATTTCGAGATCGTCGCGGGCGAGAGCGCGCGCGGCGTGCTGGCGCTGACCATGGACGGCCTCGCCATCGGCAACGGCATATTGACCGTCGAGAACGAAGCCCAGGCGCTGGAACGCGCGCACCCGACCCACAAGGACAAGGGCGGCGAGGCGGCCAAGGCGGCGCTGGCGCTGATGGGCTTGCGCGAACGTTTCGCCTGACACCCCTTTTGTTGCGGCCCCTGCTTACTTATACTGATGTAAGTAAGGAGACCGCATAATGGCCCTCGCCCATACGTTCGCCGCCAATCCCCACTGGCTGCCGCTCAACCGCAAGGGCGTGCTCAACGCGATTCCCGGCGATTATGGCTGGCCGCTCGTCGGCAACACGATGAAACTGCTCAAGGACCCGGTGGCGTTCGGGCGGCGGATGGCGGCGACCTATGGTCCGGTCTATCGCACCCACAGCTTCGGCGGGCCCAATGTCGTGCTGCTGGGGCCCGACGCCAACGAGCTGGTGCTGTTCGACCGGCAGAAGATCTTCTCGTCCGAACAGGGCTGGGGCCCGATGCTCAACCTGCTGTTCCCGCGTGGGCTGATGCTGATGGATTTCGATCATCACCGCGCCGATCGCAAGGTGCTGTCGGTCGCTTTCAAGCCCGAGCCGATGCGCCATTATGCCGAGGTGCTGAACGCCGGCATTGACGCGCAGGTGCGCGGCTGGGCGGGCAAGCCGATGAAATTCTACGACCGCGTCAAGGCGCTGACGCTCGATCTCGCCGCCGACAGCTTTCTCGGCGTGCCGCTTGGCGCCGAAGCCGACCGGATCAACCAGGCTTTCGTCGACGAGGTGCAGGCGACGATCTCCCCCATCCGCATCCCGCTGCCCGGCACCTCGATGCGCAAGGGCGTCAAGGCGCGCAACTATCTGGTGCAGCTGTTCGCCCGCGAGATTCCGGCGCGCCGCGCGGGTGACGGGCAGGATTTCTTCTCGCAATTCTGCCGCGCGGTGGACGACGAGGGGCGGCCGCTGCCCGACGACGCGATCGTCGATCACATGAATTTCCTGATGATGGCGGCGCACGACACCATCACCTCGTCCGCCACCAGCCTGGTCATGCTGCTGGGGCGAAATGTCGAATGGCAGGAGCAGCTGCGCGAGGAGATCGCCGGACTTGGCCTGAACCATGGGGAGGGCATCCCACACGCCCAGCTCGATAAGCTGGTGCTGACCGACTACGCCTTCCGCGAAGCCTTGCGGCTGATCCCGCCGGTGCCGTCCCTGCCGCGGCGCGCGCTCAGGGATTTCAGCTTTGGCGGGTTCGATATCCCGGCGGGCACCTTCGTCGGCATCAACATCGCGCATACCCACAAGATGGCCGAGCATTGGCCCGATCCCGAGCGCTTCGATCCGATGCGCTTCGCGCCCGAGGCGGCGCGCGGCCGGCACAAATATGCCTGGGTGCCCTATGGCGGCGGCGCGCATATGTGCCTGGGGCTGCATTTCGCGACGATGCAGATGCGAATCCTGATGGCGCAGCTGCTCAGTCGCTACCGCATCGTCCTCGACGAAGGATCGGGCGCGGAATGGCAGGCCTGGCCGATTCCGCGCCCCAGGGACGGTTTGCCGCTGCGGTTCGTGCCGCTCTGAGCCCTTATTCCGCTGCCACCCGTTCCAGCGCGGGATAATCGACATAGCCTTCGCGGCCCTGGCTGTACCAGGTCGCCATGTCGTCCTTGTTGAGCGCAGCACGGTTGCGGAAGCGCTCGGGCAGATCGGGATTGGCGAGGAAGGTGCGGCCGAAGGCGATCGCGTCCGCCACGCCCGAATCGAGCGCCGCCTGCGCATCGTCGTCGAGATAATCGCTGTTGAGCACCAGCGGTCCGGCGAAGACCTTGCGGATCGCGGGCGACTGTTTGGGCTGATCGGACCTGCCGAAGGTGCCCTCCGGGCCGGGTTCGCGCAGCTCGAGAAAGGCGATGCCGATATCCGCCAGCGCCTTTGCCGCGGGGACGAACACGCGCTCCGGATCGCTGTCCTTGACCCCTTGGGTATCGCCGTTGGGCGAGAGCCGCACGCCGACACGGTCCGCGCCCCAGACGTCCGCCAGCCGTTCGGTGACTTCGCGCAGCAACCGGATGCGGTTTTCCGGCGATCCGCCATATCGATCGTCGCGGAAGTTGGAATTGTCGCGCAGGAACTGGTCGATCAGATAGCCATTGGCGGCGTGCAGCTGGACGCCGTCGAACCCCGCCTTTTTCGCGTTTTCCGCCGCGCGGGCATAATCATCGAGCAGCCGGGGGAATTCGTCGAGGCGCAAGGGCCGCGCCTCCTCATAATCCTGCCTGCCGTCATAGGTATGCGCCTGGCCTGGTCCGGTGGTGACCGAAGCCGACACCGGCTGCCCGCCGCCCAGCGACGAATGGACGATCCGGCCCATATGCCACAGCTGCGCGACGATGCGGCCGCCGGCATTGTGGACGGCTTCGGTGACCGGCTTCCAGCCCTCCGTCTGCTCGTCGGTCCACAGGCCCGGCGCATAGGGCCAGCCCAGCCCTTCCTGGCTGATCCCGGTCGCTTCGCTGATGATCAGTCCGGCGCCGGCGCGTTGTGAATAATATTCGGCCATGACCGGCTGCGGCACATGCCCGCGCGTCGATCGGCCGCGCGTCAGCGGCGCCATCAGGATGCGGTTCGGGGCGTGGATCGCGCCCAGTTGGATGGGATCGAACAGGCTTGGCATTCGGGAGCTCCGTGATTGGGAGAAGACGGGGAGGAGATAGGGCGCTAAGGGCGCGTTGCATCATGACCGACACCCCAAGAATAGCTTTGCCACCGAGAAGCGGACCTCCCGCCGCGGCCTTTGCGGCGGTAATCCTGGGGAATATTGCGCTCGCCTTCGGGCCGTGGTTCGTCCGGCTGGCGGATGTCGGCCCGGTCTCCTCGGCCTTCTGGCGGCTGACGCTCGCGGCGCCCCTGCTCATGATCGCGATGGTGGCGATGAAGCAGACCCCCAGGAAGCTGCCCGGCACCTTGTGGCTGACGCTGCTGTTCGCCGGGCTGTTCTTCGCCGGCGATCTCGCCAGCTGGCATCTCGGCATCCTCCAGACCAAGCTCGCCAACGCCACTTTGTTCGGCAATTCGACCAGCCTGATGTTCCCGATCTACGGCTTCCTGCTGGCCAGGGCCTGGCCCAATCGCTGGCAGACGGCGGCGCTGCTGCTGGCGATGGTGGGCGCGGGCATCATGCTCGGCCAGTCCTATGAACTGAGCCCGGAGCATCTGACCGGCGATCTGCTGTGCGCCCTCGCGGGGCTGCTCTACACCTTCTATTTCATCGCGATGATGCGCGCGCGCGACACCATGTCGCCGCTGCCCGCGCTGACATTGTCGACGCTCGCCGGCATCCTGCCGCTGGCGTTTGCCGTACCGCTGTTCGGCGAAACCTTCCTGCCGCACAACTGGGGGCCGCTGATCGCGCTGGCGCTGGTCAGCCAGGTGCTGGGGCAGGGGTTGATGATCTATGCGCTCGGCCATCTCGAGCCGATCGTCGTCGGCATCGCGCTGCTGAGCCAGCCGCTCGTCGCCGGTGCGATCGGCTGGTTCGCCTATGGCGAGACGCTGGGGCCGGTCGATCTGGTAGGCGCGGCGATGGTCGCGCTGGCGCTGGTGCTGGTCCGGCAGGGGCCCCGCGCGCCCGCGCAGCTTGCGCCGCCGGGAGCAGCGTCTAGATTGAAGCGATGACCGATCTGCCCGCCGATCCGACGCTGGACGAGGTGCGCGCGCATCTTGCCCCCGAACTCGCTGCGAACGCCGCGTTCGACGGGTGGACCATGCAGGCGCTCGATGCGACCGCGGAGGCGAAGGGGATCGATCCGGACATCGCCCGGATCTCCTTTCCCGGCGGTGCGGTCGAGATGATCGATGCATGGTTCGACAGCGTCGACCGGCGCATGGCCGAAGCGCTGCCGCCCGAGACGCTGGCGGTGATGAAGATCCGCGAGAAGATCACCGCGCTGGTCGAGGCGCGGCTGGCGATCCTCGCCCCCGACCGCGAGGCGTTGCGCCGGGCGCTGGCGATCCTCGCCATGCCGCAGAATGTGGTGCGCGCGGCAAAGCTGGGCTGGCGCGCGGCGGACCTGATGTGGCGGCTCGCGGGCGACACCGCGACCGACTATAACCACTATACCAAGCGCACCATCCTGGGCGGGGTCTACGGCGCAACGATCACCGTGTTCCTCGACGATGAGAGCGAAGGATATGCGGAAACCCGCGCCTTTCTCGCCCGCCGGATCGAAGGGATCATGCGGTTCGAGAAGACCAAGGCGCAGATACTCGCGCGCGGCCAGCACCGGCCGAGCCTCAGCCGCTTCATCGGCCGGCTGCGTTATCCGGCGGTCTAGGGTTTCCAAACTCTCTCGATATTGATAATCGCTCGCAATGTCTTCGAGCCTCGCCGATCTTCGCCCGAACCAGCGCGCCACCGTCCAGTCGGTCGATTGGGAGGCGTTGGGCGCACAAGATACGCGGCGGTTGCGCGAATTCGGGCTGGACGAGGGGATCACCGTCGAGCTGCTCCACCGCGCCAGCCTGGGCGGCGATCCACTGGCCTGCCGCATCGGCCGCATGACCGTGGCGATCCGCCGCCGCGTCGCCATGACCATCCGCGTCACCCTGCCGGCATGAAGCACGCCCCCCTGATCGTGCTGGTCGGCAATCCCAATGCCGGCAAATCCGCGCTGTTCAACGCGCTGACCGGCGCGCGGCAGAAGGTCGGCAACTATCCCGGCGTCACGGTCGAGCGGCACTCCGGGCGCATGGCGCTCAACGACGGCCGCCCGGTCGAGCTGATCGATCTGCCCGGCGCCTATAGCCTCGAACCATCGAGCCCCGACGAGGAGGTCACCCGCGACGTCGTCTCGGGCAATGGCGAGCTGGAGCGCACCCCCGATGCGCTGGTGGTGGTGGCGGACGCGACCAATCTCGACAATCACCTGCGCTTCGTCCTCCAGTTGAAGGCGCTGGGCCGCCCGATGGTGCTGGCGCTGAACATGATCGACATGGCGGTGCGCGATGGGCTGCGCATCGACGCCGCCGCGCTGTCGCGCGAACTGGGGATGCCGGTGGTCGCCACGGTCGCGGTGCGCAAGCGTGGGCTGGAGGAATTGAAGGACGCGCTGGCGGGGGTGATCGGCCAGCCGCAGCCCGCGGTGGTGCAGGGCTTCGACACCGATATCCGCCATTTCCAGCGCGACGCGCGCCGCATCGCCTCGATCGCGACGGTCGAGCAGCCCGGCGCGCGCAAGTTCACCCGCGGTATCGACCGGTTGGCGCTCCATCCGCTATTCGGTCCCCTGATCCTGCTGGCGCTGATGTTCGTCATGTTCCAGGCGGTGTTCAGCTGGTCCGAAGCGCCGATCGGCTGGATCGAGGGCGCGCAAGGGTGGCTGGCCGAGGCGGCGGTGGCCAACCTGCCCGAGAATTTCCTGCGCGACCTGCTGGTCGAGGGAATCATCAACGGTGTCGGATCGGTGGTGGTGTTCCTGCCGCAGATCCTCATCCTGTTCCTGTTCATCCTGGTGCTCGAGGCATCGGGCTACATGGTCCGCGCGGCGTTCCTGATGGACCGGCTGATGGCGGGCGTCGGCCTGTCGGGCCGTGCGTTCATCCCGCTGCTCTCCTCCTTCGCCTGCGCCATCCCCGGCATCATGGCGACGCGGTCGATCGACGATCCCAAGGAACGGCTGACGACCATCCTGATCGCCCCGCTGATGACCTGCGCGGCGCGACTGCCGGTCTATGCCGTCATCATCGGCGCGTTCATCCCGGCGCGCGACGTGGGTTATGGCGTGGGTCTTCAGGGTCTGGTGCTGCTCGCCCTCTATCTGGCGGGCATCGCCGGCGCGATGGTCGCCGCGCTGGTCATCCGCCGCACCGCCGCCAGGGGCGCCAACAGCGGCTTCATGATGGAAATGCCGCGCTATCAGCTGCCGTCGGTGCGCGACATAGCCATCGGGCTGTGGCAGCGCGCCTATGTGTTCCTGCGCCGCGCGGGCACGATCATCATGGGCGTGACGATCGCCTTGTGGCTGCTCGCCAGCTATCCGGTCGCGCCCGAAGGGATGAAGCAGAGCGAATATTCGGTCGCCGGACGGATCGCGTCGGGGTTGGAGGTCGTGCTGCGCCCGATCGGCTTCAATCACGAAATGTCCTTGGCGGTGATCCCGGCGATGGCCGCGCGCGAGGTCGCCGTCTCCGCGCTGCAGACGGTCTATTCGATCGATGCACCCGACGAGGAGCAGGGCGCCGAGGCGCTCGGCCGGCGGCTGAGCGACAGCTGGCCGCTGCCCACCGCGCTCGCCTTCCTCGCCTGGTTCGTCTTCGCGCCGCAGTGTCTTTCGACCATTGCCGTCGCCCGCCGGGAAACCAATGGGTGGAAGTGGCCGATCGTGATGATTGTCTACCTGTTCGTGCTGGCCTACATCGCTGCTGGTGTGACCTACTGGGTCGCCACGGCAATCGGGTTATAGGATAAAAGCGACATGGCGGGCAGCGTCAACAAAGTCATTCTGGTCGGCAACCTCGGCGCCGATCCGCAATCGAAGAGTTTCCAGAATGGCGGCAAGGTCGTCAATCTGAGCATCGCCACGTCCGAGAGCTGGAAGGACCGCAACACCGGCGAGCGCAAGGAAAAGACCGAGTGGCACCGCGTCTCGATCTTCAACGAGGGGCTGGCCAACGTCGCCGAGAAATATCTGCGCAAGGGCAGCAAGGTCTATATCGAGGGCGCGCTGCAGACGCGCAAATACCAGGATGCGCAGGGGGTCGAGAAATATTCGACCGAGATCGTGCTGCAGGGCTTCAACAGCGTGCTGACGATGCTCGACGGGGCGCCGGGCGGCGCTGGCGGCCAGGGCGGTGGCGGTGGATCGCGTGCCGGTGGTGACGATTGGGGCCGCGGTTCTGACGACGGTTTCTCCGGTGGCGGCCAGGCGCGTGGCGGTGGCTCCAGCCGGCCAGCCGCATTCGACAGCGATCTGGACGACGACGTTCCGTTTTGAGCGTTTGGCCATTTTGAGCGTATGATCGCGCGCGGTCGAGTCGGCCGCGCGCGCCGACCCTCCATCGGAGGAACGGCACATGATCGGCAAATCCCTATTCCTCGCTTTTGCTTCGCTCTCGCTCGCGGCGCCCGTGCAGGCGCCCGAGACGATCGCGATCACGCTCACCAATTTCCGCTACACGCCGCAGACGATCGCGCTGCAGCACGGCCGGCCCTATATGCTGCGCTTCGTCAACGGCGCGAAGGGCGGGCATGATTTCGTGGCCGAGGAATTCTTCGCCGCGGCGGCCATTGCGCCCCAGGATCGCGCGAAGGTCGTCAAGGGCGGGGTGGAGGTGTCCCGCGGCGCAACGGTCGAGCTGCGCCTGACCGCGCCCGCGCCGGGCCGCTACAAGGCGCATTGCTCACATTTCATGCATTCGACCTTCGGCATGAAGGGCGAAATCGTGGTCGGCTAGCGCCTGAGCAGGAACACCGCATGTTCGGCGGCGAAGTTTGCCGCCAACGCGCTGCACTTCTTGTCGCCGGCAAGGAACCACTGTCCCTCAACCGTCAGGCCCCGTTCGCGGACCAGCTCGCGGAAATCGTCGATCGTCACGTGATGGATGTTGGGCGTGGCGTACCACGCGACAGGCAGCAGCCGCGTCACCGGCATCCGCCCGCCCCACAGCAGCGACGCGCGCACCCGCCAATGCGCGAAATTGGGAAAGCTGACGAACGCGCGCGCCCCGATGCGCAGCAGATGATCGAGCACATGATCGGGCCGCATCGTCGTCTGCAGCGTCTGGCTGAGGATGGCGTAATCGAACCCGCCATCGGGATAATCGGCGAGATCGGTATCGGCGTCGCCCTGCACCACCGAAAGCCCGCGCGCGACCGCAGCGGCGACGTTGGCCGCATCGATCTCCAGCCCGCGCGCATCGCATCCGCGATCGTCGCGCAACGCCGCCATCAGCTGACCGTCGCCGCAGCCGACGTCGAGGATGCGCGACCCTTGCGCGACGTTGGCGGCGATAACCGCCAGGTCGGGACGCAGGCTCATGAGGCCACCGCGCGCAGGAAGCCATCGACCACGCGGTTCATTTCGGGCGCTTCGAGCAGGAAGGCGTCGTGGCCGAACGGGCTATGCAGCTCGACGAAACTCGCCGCCGCGCCCGACGCATTGAGTGCATGGACGATGCTGCGCGATTCGGACGTGGGATAAAGCCAGTCGGTGTCGAAGCTGATCAGGCAGAAGCGCGTCGCGGCGCCCTTGAACGCATCGGCCAGCCGTCCGCCATGCTCCTCGGCCAGGTCGAAATAATCCATCGCGCGGGTGATGTAGAGATAGGCGTTGGCATCGAACCGGTCGGTGAAGCTGATCCCCTGGTGGCGCAGATAGCTCTCCACCTGGAAATCGGCGTCGAAGCCGAAGGTCTTGGTGTCGCGCTCCTGCAGCTTGCGGCCGAATTTTTCGGTCAACCCGGCCTCGGACAGATAGGTGATATGCGCCGCCATCCGCGCCACCGCCAACCCGGCGGTGGGCGGCGTGTGATCGTAATAGGCGCCACCGCGCCAATTGGGATCGGCCATCACCGCCTGGCGCCCGACCTCATGAAACGCGATGTTCTGCGCCGAATGGCGCGCGGTGGAAGCGATCACCACTGCCGACGCCACCCGATCGGGATAGGTCGCCGCCCACGAAAGCGCCTGCATCCCGCCCATGGACCCGCCGACCACCGCCATCAGCCGCTGGATACCGAGATGATCGAGCAGCATCGCCTGCGCGCGCACCATGTCGCGGACGGTGATGACGGGGAACGTCATGGCGAAGGGTGCATTTGTCACCGGATCGATGCTGGCGGGGCCGGAGGAGCCCATGCAGCTGCCCAGCACATTGGCGCAGATGATGAAGTGACGCGCCGGATCGATCGGCTTGCCTTCACCCACCATCCGTATCCACCAGCCCGGCTTGCCCGTCACCGGATGATCGGCGGCGACATGCTGGTCGCCGGTCAGCGCGTGGCAGATCAGGATCGCGTTGGAGGCGTCTGCATTCAGCGCGCCATAGGTCTCATAGCCGATTTCGACCGCGGGCAGCGCCGCGCCGCCGTCCAGCGGCAGCGGCTGGGCGAGGCGGACATGGCGCTGGAGGCCGAAGCGCTGATCGCTGGTCATGCCCGGGGCGCTATGGCGGCGCCGCCCGCGCTGTCAACATGGTGCCGGTATGCGGACGTTCAGCCGAACAGCGATCGCCGTCCGAGCCGCGCGCGCATCTCAGGCATCACGCGCTCGATCGCAGCCTTGCGATCGATGGTATGGGTCACCGTCGCAACATGGCCGAGCATCTGGGCGATCAGGTCGAAGCTCTGCATCGTCTGTGCGTGGCGCTGCAGCACGATGGGATCGGTGGCGAGCTTGCTGCCGAGCGCATCGACCATGCGGCGGATATAGTCGATTTCCTCCGACAGCCGGACATCGATGATGTCCTCGGACAGGGCCAGCGGTTCCGGCTTGGGCGGCGGCGGGCGGAACAGCGGTTTTCGCACCGTGCCACGCGCAGCGGCAAAGGCGGCATCCGCCTGATGTTGGGCTTCCGACACGCCAGGCCGCGGCAGGGCCTCTGCACACGCTTGATCGACCGGGAAGCTGCGTGGGACCAGCTCCATCATGCCACCGGACTAATCACGCAGGGTTAAGGACCGATTATGCCGGCGCCGTCCAAAAACATTATGCGCGACGGCATGATCGGCTAAGGGGCGTGCCATGACCGCACCCATCCCCAAGCAATGGATCATGGACATCGCCCCCTATGTGCCGGGCAAGTCCAAGACCGACGACGGCCGCAGTGTGGCCAAGCTTTCATCCAACGAGAATCCCCTGGGGACGAGCGAGGCGGCGCGCGCCGCCTTCGAAGCATCGGACCGCAGCCTGTTCCGCTATCCCGACGCCGCCGCACCCGAGCTGCGCGAGGCGATCGCGGCGCATCACGGTCTCGATCCCGCACGGGTGATCTATGGCACCGGATCGGACGAGGTGCTGCACCTGGCCGCGGGCGCCTATGCCGGGCCGGGCGACGAGGTGATCTTCGTCCGCTTCGGCTTTGCGGTGTACGAGATAGCGACGCGGCGCGTGGGGGCGACCCCGGTGATCGCGCCCGACAAGGATTACGCGACCGACGTCGATGCGATCCTCGCCTGCGTCACCGAACGCACCCGCGTGGTGTTCATCGCCAACCCCAACAACCCCACGGGCACCTATGCCTCGCGCGGCGAGATCGCGCGGCTGCATGCCGGGCTGCCGTCCGACGTGATGCTGGTGCTCGACCAGGCCTATGCCGAATATCTGGGCGCGGACGAGGAGGATGGCGGGCTGGAGCTGGCGATCAGCCAGCCCAACGTCATCGTCACGCGAACCTTCTCCAAGATCCACGGCCTTGCAGCCGAGCGGATCGGCTGGGGCTATGGTTCGGCCGAGGCGGTCGCGGCGATGCACCGCATCCGCGCGCCGTTCAACGTCACCACCGCGGGCCAGCACGCCGCCATCGCCGCGCTGGGCGCCGCCGATTTCGTCGAGCATAGCCGCGCGCATAATGATCGCTGGCTCCAATGGCTGACGGACGAGGTGGCGAGCATGGGCAATCTCGGTATCCGCGCCGTCCCCAGCCGTGCCAATTTCCTGCTGGTGCTGTTCGAAGGCGCGATGAGCGCGGAGCACGCCTATAAGCGGCTGATGCACGAAGGCTTCATCGTCCGCTGGCTGCCGGGGCAGAAGCTGCCGCACGGCCTGCGCATCTCGATCGGCACCGAGGAGGAGACGCGCGGTGTCGCAGCGGCACTGCGCAAGATATTGGGCGACGAGGGCTGAATGCTGCCTTTTGCGCGCGTCTCGATCATCGGGCTGGGCCTGATCGGCTCCTCGATCGCGCGCGCGGTCAGGGTGCATATGCCGACGGTTTCGCTGTCCGGCTATGACGCAAGCCCCGAGGTGCGCGCGACCGTGCGGGCGCTCGATCTGATCGACGATGTCGCCGACAGCGCGGGCGCGGCGGTGACCGATGCCGATCTCGTCATCCTGTGCGTCCCAGTCGGCGCGATTGCGGACGTGGCGCGGGAGATCGCCGCCGATCTGCCCGCCGAATGCGTCGTCAGCGATGTCGGATCATCCAAGGCCGGGATCGCCAAGGCGCTGTCCGAGGCGCTGCCGGGCGCGACGATCATTCCTGCGCATCCGGTCGCGGGTACTGAAAATAGCGGTCCCGAGGCGGGCTTCGCCAGCCTGTTCCACGACCGTTATTGCATCCTGACCCCAACGGACGGAGCCGACGCGGTCGCGGTCGAACGGCTATCCAGCTTCTGGGCCAAGCTGGGCGCGCGGGTCGAGACGATGGACGCGGCGCATCACGATCTGGTCCTCGCCGTCACCAGCCATCTGCCTCACCTGATCGCCTACACCATCGTCGGCACCGCATCCGATCTGGAGGCGGTGACGCAGAGCGAGGTGATCAAATACTCCGCCGGCGGCTTCCGCGATTTCACCCGCATCGCCGCATCCGACCCGACGATGTGGCGCGACGTGTTCCTGGCGAACAAGGATGCGGTGCTGGAGATGCTCCAGCGCTTCTCCGAGGATCTTTCCGCGCTTCAGCGCGCGATCCGCTGGGATGACGGCGACGCGCTGTTCGATCTGTTCACCCGCACCCGCGCGGTCCGCCGTTCGATCATCGAACAGGGCCAGGACGATTCACGCCCCGATTTCGGGCGCTCGCACGACTGATCTTTGGATCGAGACAGCTCTCAAATCCGTTTGTGCTGAGCTTGTCGAAGCACTGCCCTTCCTTTCTGGCCTCGGAGAAGGACAGGGCTTCGACAAGCTCAGCCCGAACGGGGTAGGGTTAGGGCTTGATCCGGATCGGTCGTATTCAGCACGTTGATCGCGGTATGGATTTTTTCCTCCGCCTCAGCGCGCGGCAGACCTGGCGGCAGTTCCTCGCCGAAGCGGAAGGTGATCACCCCAGGGCGCGGCAGGCCGATGCGCGGGATGAATTTGCCGCTGTCGATCGCCACCGGCATCGCTGGCAGCCCGAGCGCGCGGTAGAGGCCGGCCATACCCGAACGCAGCGGCGGGGATTCACCGTGGGGCACGCGGGTGCCTTCGGGGAACAGCACGATCGCACGGCCTGCCTCGATCGCCGCCTTCCCCTCGCGCACCATCTGGCGCAGCGTCTTGGACGATCCCGCCCGGTCGATCACGATCATGCCGTAGCGCCGCGCGCACCAGCCCCAGATCGGGATATCGGCGAGTTCCTGTTTCATCACGACGACGGGTTCGTCGAACATCAGCACGACTTCGATCGTCTCGAACATCGCCTCGTGCTTGGCGACGATTAGCAGCGGATGCGTCGGCGGCGCGCCTTCTATCCGCGTGGTGACGCCAAGCAGCCAGCGGCAGCACCAGCGGTGCCAGCGCGCCCATACGCGCACCCAGAAGCGCACCGCCCTTTGCCCCAGCGACGCCGCGATCGGCGCGCCAAGGACGATGAAGAACGATCCGCCATAGAACAGCACCGCGAACAGGATCGCGCGCAGCCGCCTCATAAACCCACCAGCCCGGCGGCGCGGGCGAGGATGAACTTGTTATATTCGCGCAGCAGCACGCCGAGCCCGGGGCGCGATCGCACCGCATCGTCGACGATCTCGATATCCGAGCCAAGCGCGCTGCGCAGTTCGTAATGCGCGCGCGCCATATGCCAGTCCGTCGTCACCAGCCGGACCGATTTGAATCCGCGCCGTTCGATCCAGTGCGCGGTTTCCAGGCCGTTCGAGCGCGTATCGACCGCCGAGCGGCCCAGATCGATGCAGCAGGCGAACAGCGCCGGGGGGGCATTGTTGGCCACGGCCAGTTCGATCGGGCGCACGTCGCGCGCAACCCCGGTGATCAGCATCCGCTTCGCCTGCTTGCGCTGCATCAGATCGATCCCGCGCGCGATCCGCCCCGGCCCGCCGGTGGGGACGACGATCGCGTCGGTGGTGCGCCCCTCCAGCGGCTGCGCGAGCATCACCGCGAACAAGGCAAAGCCGAGCGCCCAGATCAGGATGATGGCGGCGAGGACGCGCTTGATCACAGCAATTTCCTGAGCGCGGCAAGGATGGTGGTGCGCGCGGCGAGCGTGGCGAGCGCGGCGAAGAGCAGCGGCAGCGCGAGCAGCAGCAGCCAGTCGCGCCAGGTGAGCGTCACGCCATCGGCCAGTTCGGATTGCAGCGATCCGACCTGCGAGCCGATCAGCAGCACGACGATCAGCGCCACCACCAATCCCGTCACCCCGCCGAGCAGCGCATCGAGCGCGATGCGGCGCTGGAACAGCCGCGCGACCTGCTTGTCGGTCGCCCCCATCAGGTGCAGCACGTCGATCGTCGCGCGGTGGGTGTTGAGCGCGCCGCGCGCTGCCAGCACCACTGCCGCGCCGGTCGCCGCCGCCATCAGCAGCACCATCATGATGCTGAGCCAGGTCAGCCAGCCGAACAGGCTTTCGATCGGCGCCAGCCAGCGGGCATGGCGATCGACCCGCGCGGCGGGCGCGATCCGCGCGACCGCGCCCTCGACCTCGGCGATCACCGATTCCTCCGCGCTGTCCAGATCGACGTCGATCAGCGCGGGCATCGGCAGATCCTGGTCGAGCCCGTCCGAACCCAGATAGGGTTCGAGCAGCGCGGCGAGCTGGGCACGATCGGCCTGCACCACCTTGGCCACACCGGGCAGCGTCTCCAGCGCGCTCGCCACCCGCGCGGCATCGCGCGCGCGGGATTCGGCGTCCGCATCGACGATCTGCACGGTCAGCCGCCCCGCGAGGCGCGCGTCCATCGCACTGCTGGCATTGGCCAGGCCGAACCCCGCCGCGGCGGCGAGCGCGGTCAGGAACATCATGATCGCGATGATCCACGGCATCGGGCCCGTCAGCCGCCCCTCCTGGAGCAGCCGGCTGTCCGGTGGCGAGGCGGTCCAGCCGAAACTCACTCGGCGACGGGTTTCGATTGCGGCGGAAAGCGCAGCTCGCCGGTCGGATCGGACAGCCGCCCGCGATCGAGCCGCATCATCCGCGCATTGGGGATACGGCCGATCAGGTGAAGGTCATGGGTTGCGACGACCACGGTGGTGCCCAGCCGGTTGAGCGAATCGAACAGGTGCAGCAACCGTTCGGCCATGTCGGGATCGACGTTGCCGGTCGGCTCGTCGGCCACCAGCATCTCGGGGCGCCCGATCACCGCGCGGGCGATGGCGACGCGCTGCTGCTCACCGCCCGAGAGCGTCGCAGGGCGGGCATCGGCGCGCTCGGCAAGCCCGACCCAGGCGAGCATCTCGCGCACCGGCGTATCCAGTTCCTTTTCCGACATGCCGGCGATGCGCAGCGGCAGTGCGACATTGTCATAGGTCGAGATATGCTGGACCAGCCGGAAATCCTGGAACACCACCCCGATGCGGCGGCGAAAACCCGGCAGGCGCGCGCGCGGCATCGTCACCGCATCCTCGCCGAACAGCCGGATCAGTCCGCGGCTGGGCCGCTGGGCGAGATAGAGCAGACGCAGCAGCGAGGTTTTCCCTGCACCCGACGCGCCGGTCATGAAATAGAAGGCACCCTTGCCCAGCGAGAAGCTGATATCGGACAGCACTTCGGCGCCCGTGCCATAGCGCAGACCGACATTTTCGAACTGGACGATGCTGGCCATGCGCGCGTGTTCCGACCCCCGTCAGGGCCATCGCACGAAGGACAGCGCCGCATCAAGGGCGGCGACTCGCGCGGTTTGAGGGGCTTGCGCGCGTACCGTGCAGGGTGTTTACAAAGCGGACCTGCCCAATCACCGGCGGACCCGAGAAAACCAAGCGCGCATGATCCTCGTCTGCCCCGAATGCCGTACCCGCTATGTCGTGCCCGACAGCGCCGTCGGCGTCGATGGGCGACAGGTCCGCTGCGCCAGCTGCAAGCATAGCTGGTTCCAGGAGGGGCCGCAGGCGCTGGCGCCCGACGCACCGGTGTTCGACCCGCCGCCGCCGCCCGAACAGCCGATCAGTGACGATCATCAGGATTACGACGCGTTCCAGCACGGTCCGCCGTTCCGCCCGCGGCGCAATCCCGCGCGGCGCTGGACCATCGCCGCGGTGATCGCAGGCCTGTTGATGCTGGGCGCGATCGGCGCGATCCAGTATTTCGGCACGCCGGGCTTCGCCGCGAACATCGCGGGGAAATTGGGCTTGCCCGTTGCCCGAACCGAAGTGCCGCTGCGCTTCGCCGATTATTCGGCCGAGCGCCGCGATCTCGACAGCGGCAACGAGCTGTTCGCGGTCAACGGCCGGATCATCAACCCGACCGACCGGGCGCAGCGCGTGCCCGATATCGTCGCCGAGCTGCGCGATGCCCAGGGGCGGCTCGTCTATGGCTGGACGATCGCGCCGTCGCGCCGCACGCTGGGCCCGCGCGCCGAGCTGGAGTTCAACAGCGCCAAGCTGGACGTGCCGTCGAACTCCCGCGAGCTGAACCTCAGCTTTTCCGGCGGCTGACGAACAGACGCGCGGCAGCCGCAGGAAAAAATCGCGCTGTTGCAGCGGGAGGCGGGCTTTGCTAGGGGCCGGCGCCTGCCAGCCGCCGGACACCCGGCGGGCGGTTCTCTCGCGTGCGGTCGTGGCGGAACTGGTAGACGCGCAACGTTGAGGTCGTTGTGGGCGAAAGCCCGTGGAAGTTCGAGTCTTCTCGACCGCACCAGAGGTGAAGCGCCGGACGACACAAGTCGTCTGGCGCAACTCTCCATCCCGGCCCGGCCTGGTGCGCACCGTCTGGCGGTGACCGGCACGCCATCCCATGTTGGACAAGACGCGGCACCGCCAAGGCGCTACGCCACCCAGTGAAAGGTCGCGCGTGCCCAGTATCATCGCTTGCATCAACGCCATCGGCACCGCGGTGCCCGGCCACGATATCCACCACGCCTTCATCGCCTGGGCGCGCGAACGGGTGGAGGATGCGCGGCTGCGCGCGCTGTTCGATCGCATGGCGGCGCGATCGGGCATTGCGCATCGCTGGTCGGTATTGCCCGAGGGCAGATCGCCGGTGGACCCGGGCGGCTTCTATGCCGATCCGGTGCTGCCCGGCACGGGCGCGCGGATGATGCTCTATGCCGAACACGCTCCCGCGCTGGCGATGGCGGCCATCGACGACCTGGCCGGGCGCGCTGATCTGAGCGGCATCACCCATCTGGTGGTGGCCAGCTGCACCGGGTTCGTCGCGCCGGGGATCGACCAGATCATCGCGGCGCGGATGGAGCTGGACGGATCGGTCGAGCGGCTGCTGGTGGGCTTCATGGGTTGCTACGCCGCCGTCGCCGCGCTCAGGAGCGCCCACCACATCGTCCGATCGGATCCGGCAGCGCGCGTGCTGGTGGTGACCGTCGAGCTTTCGACGCTGCATCTGACCGACACGCCCGATATCGAGGCGCTGCTGGCCATGCTTCAGTTCGGCGATGGCGCCGCCGCGGCGCTGGTGACCGCCGGGCAAACGGGTTTCGCGATCGATGCCCCTTTCGCTGCCACCCTGCCCGAATCCGGCGCGCTGATCACCTGGACGATCGGAGACCAGGGCTTTGCGATGCATCTGTCGGGCGAGGTGCCCGCGCGGATCGCGCATGCCCTGGCTGATCCGGCGCTGATCGCGACGATGACCGGCGGACTGCCGCCTGCCGGTATCGACGGCTGGGCGGTGCATGCCGGCGGGCGTTCGATACTCGATTCGGTCGAAAAGGGCCTGGGGCTCGCCCCGGAAGCGCTCTCCGATTCGCGCGGTGTGCTCGATGCGTTCGGCAATATGTCTTCGGCGACGCTGATGTTCGTGCTCGCGCGGATGACCGGCGGGCCGCCGGTGCGGCGCGGCGTGGCGCTGGCGTTCGGGCCGGGGCTGGCCGCCGAAGGCTTCGCCTTCCGGAGCGCGCCATGAGCCTCGCGATCCGCGCCCAGGCCGAGGAGCGGATGGATGATCCCGCGCTCGATCTCGCCACCTATGCCGCGGTGCTGCGCGATCTGGCGCGGGTGAACCGGGTGACGATGGCGGCGCGGCCGACGCTGAATTTTCTGGAACGCGCGATCGGGAACCGGCTGGCTTTCCGCCTGCTCGATGTCGGTTTCGGGGACGGCGATATGCTGCGCCGGATCGCGCGCTGGGCGGCGCGGCGGGGGATTGCGGCGGAGCTGGTGGGAATCGACCTCAACCCCCGCAGCGCCGCCATCGCGCGCGCCGACACCCATGATGATCTGCCCATCGATTACCGCATGGGCGACTATGCCGATCTGGCCGGCGAAGGATGGGATTTCGTCGTCAGCAGCCTGGTCGCGCACCATATGACGCATGCCCAGCTGGTCGCCTTCCTGCGCTTCATGGACATCGAGGCGCGGATCGGCTGGTTCGTCAACGACCTCCACCGCCACGGCTTCGCGCATAAGGGGTTCCCGCTGCTCGCCACGCTGATGCGCTGGCATCCGATCGTCCGCGCCGACGGCACGCTGTCGATCGCGCGCAGCTATCGCCCGCGCGAATGGCCGCCGATCCTGGCCGAGGCCGGGGTCACGGGCGCGATAGTGTTGCGCGTCTTTCCGTTTCGCCTGTGCGTGTCGAAGACCCGCTGATCGTCGGCGGCGGCCCGGCGGGGTCGGCGGCGGCGATCCGGCTGGCCCGCGCCGGACACCGAGCGCTGTTGCTGGAGCGGACCAGTGCGCCCGCCGATGCGCTGTGCGGCGGTTTCCTCAGCTGGCGGACGCTCGACGCGCTGGAGCGGCTGGGGCTCGACCGCGCGGCGCTGGGCGGGGCGGTCGCCAACCGGCTGCGGCTGTTCGCGGGCGATGTGCGCGCCGAACGGTTGCTGCCCGCGCCCGCAATGGGATTGTCGCGGCTGAGGCTGGACCGGCTTATGATCGAAGCCGCCGCCGCTGCGGGCGCGAAGGTGGAACGCGGCGTCACCGTGCGGGGGTGGCAGGACGGTATTCTCCGGATCGACGCGCGCGCGCTGGCGCCCTCCACGCTGTTCCTTGCCACCGGCAAGCACGAGCTGCGCGGTCTGGCACGGCCGCGCGAGGCGGCGGGCCGCGACCCTGCGATCGGCCTGCGCGTGCGGCTGGGGCCGCATCCGGCGCTGCGTCGATTGGTCGCCGACGCCATCGAGCTGTATCTGTTCGATCGCGGCTATGCCGGTCTGGTGATGCATGAAGACGGCACCGCCAATCTCTGCCTCGCGGTGCAGAAATCGCGGCTGGACGCCGCGGACGGGCCGGAGGGGTTGCTGGCGGAACTGGCCGGACTGCCGAATCTCGGCGATCGGATGGCGCACCGCCGGCCGGATGCGGCGGATGCGGTGGCGCATGTCCCCTATGGCTGGCGCGCGCACGCGACCTTGCCCGGCGTCTTCCGGCTGGGCGATCAGGCGGGCGTCATTCCCAGCCTGGCGGGGGAAGGCATGGGCATCGCCATCGCCTCTGGCGCGCGCGCGGCGGATGCGTGGCTGTCGCACGGAACCGCGGGCGCAGCGCGGTATCAGGCGGACATGGCCCGCGCACTGGCCCGTCCGATCGGAATCGCCGCGCGGGTGAAGGATGCGGCGCAATCGCCCGCGCTCGCCCCGTGGCTGGTGCGCCTCGCTCGCCTGCCGCGTGCTGCCGACATGATCGCGCACGCAACGCGCATTCGCCACGATTGACGCGCCTGCCGCCGCTCCCCATCTTCGCGCCATGGAAAAGATCGTCAAAACCGAGGCCGAATGGCGCGCCGAGCTTTCGCCCGAGGCCTATCACGTCCTGCGCGAAGCGGGGACCGAGCGGGCCTTCGCCGGCGAGTACAACGCCAACAAGGCCGACGGGGTCTATGTCTGCGGCGCGTGCGGCCTGCCGCTGTTCGATTCGGACGACAAATATGATTCCGGTTCCGGCTGGCCCAGTTTCACCCGGCCGATCGATCCGCAGGCCGTGGCGGAAAACCGCGACGTCAGCCACGGCATGGTCCGCACCGAATCGCTGTGCGCGCGGTGTGACAGCCATCTGGGGCATGTCTTCCCCGATGGCCCCCCGCCCACCGGCCTGCGTTACTGCATGAACAGCCTGAGCCTGGACTTCCGCCCGCGCGGCGAATGATCCTTCGGCAAGGATGGGTTAAGGCGCGATGCCTTGTAGCTGCGCGCGTTAATGTCTAATCCGAGCCCGTCCATGCCCGCCGCGCGTCCCCGTCCCAAAAAAGGCCCCTGGCGCCGCGCTTTCGTGATCTCGCTACGCATCGCGATCGGGCTGGCGGTGCTCGGGCTGATCGCGCTGGTCACCGCGGTCTATGTCGCGCGGTCCTCGCTACCCAGCTACGAACAGCTCAAATCATCGCCCAACGGCCAGATGATCCGGGTGTTCGCCGATGATGGCACGCTGCTCGTCTCGCTCGGCCCCAGCTACGGTGAATGGCTGAGCTACAACCAGATCCCGCAGGTGATGCGCGACGCGATGGTGTCGGTTGAGGATCGCCGCTTCCGCAGCCATCTTGGCGTCGATCCGATCGGCGTCGCCCGCTCCGCCAAGGTGCGCTGGGACAGCGGCCGCTGGAAGCAGGGGGGATCGACCATCACCCAGCAGCTGGCGCGCAACATCTTCCTGTCCAACACCCAAACCTTCGGCCGCAAGGGCCGCGAGATGATCCTGGCGCTGGCGATGGAGCGCAAGTTCACGAAAGACCAGATCCTCGAGCTGTACCTCAACAAGGTCTATTTCGGCGGCGGCGCCTACGGCATCGACGCCGCCGCGCGCAAATTCTACGGCCATTCGGCAAGCGAGCTGAGCCTGGCCGAGGCCGCGGTCATCGCCGGGCTGGTCAAGGCGCCGTCCAACTATTCGCCCACCGCCGATGCCGAGGCGGCGATCGGCCGCGCCGGCGTGGTCATCCAGACGATGCGCGAGGCCGGCGTGATCACCGCCGCCGAAGCCGCCGCCGCAGATCCGCAGGCGGTCAAGCTGGTCACCGATCCGCGCCAGAACAGCGTGCGCTATTTCACCGACTGGGCGCTGCCCCAGCTCGACGTGCTGATCGACGAGACCAGCGAACCGATCAACGTCTACACCACGCTCGATCTGGGCATGCAGCGCGCCGCGGACCGCGCGATCCGGGCCAACGCGCCCGGCGGCGCGCAGGGCGCGCTGATCGCGCTCGATCGCGGCGGGGCGGTGCGCGCGATGGTCGGCGGCAAGGATTATGTCGCGTCGATCTACAACCGGTCGACCCAGGCGGTCCGCCAGCCCGGATCGGCGTTCAAGCTGTTCGTCTATCTCGCCGCGCTGGAGGCCGGGATGACCCCCGACGACAGCGTGGTCGACGAGCCCGTGACGATCAACGGCTGGAGCCCGCGCAACAGCTCGCGGCGCTTTTCCGGCCAGGTCAATATCCGCACCGCGTTCGCCTATTCATTGAACACCATCGCCGCCAAGCTGGGGCAGGAGGTGGGCTTCGGCACCGTCGCGGACATGGCACGCCGCTTCGGCATCACCACCCCGGTCAACACCCATCCGTCGATGGTGCTGGGCACCAGCGACGTGCGGCTGATCGACATGACTCGCGCCTTCGCCTCGGTCGCCGCCAAGGGCGTCGCGGTCACCCCGTTCGGGATCAAGAAGGTGACGACGATCGGCGACCGGACATTGTACGAGCATGAGGTCGATACCTCCCGCGTGCTGGTCGCGCCCTATGTCGCGGCGCAGATGACCGATCTGCTGCAGACCGCGGTGGCGACGGGCAGCGGCGCCGCGGCGCAGATCGGCCGGCCGGTCGCGGGCAAGACCGGCACCACCAGTTCGAACAAGGATGGCTGGTTCCTGGGTTTCTCCAGCGGCATCACCACCGGCGTGTGGATGGGTCGCGACGACGCCCGCGCGATCGGCGGGCTGCAGGGCGGCCGGGCGCCGGCGCGCGCCTTCCATGATTTCATGGAGGTCGCGGTCGCCAAGCGGCCGGTCGAGACCTTCGACACCGCGGTGACCTTGCCCGAATGGCAGCTGGAGCCCGATGAGGAAGCCTATTTCGGCGAACCCGACATGGGCAACGCCGCCGATGGCGGTTTCATCGATGAGGACGGCAACCCTACGCGGTTCGAACCCGGCTTCGACGGCCCGCCCGTCGTCCCGGCGCCCGATGGCGGGGAAGCGGCTCCGCCCGAGCAGCTGGACGAGGCGTGGATCGACCGCGTGCTGGACCGCGGCAACCGTCCACCCCAGCGGCCCGAACCCGCGCCCGAGGAACGCCGCATCGCGCCGCGCCGCGATCAGGAACCCGCGCCGACCCCCTGAATCATCGCGCCGTGCCGGGCGAGCCAGGCCCGCGCCGCCTTGGGATCGCTGTCCGCGATCTCGGCGACCAGCGCATGGAAGCGCGGCGAATGGTCCATATGGATGCGGTGGGCGACCTCGTGCGCCACCGTCGCGCGGCGGACGTGCGGCGGCATCAGGATCAGCCGCCAGCTGTAGCGGATCGCGCCCGAAGACGCGCAGCTGCCCCAGCGCGACCGGGGATCGCCCACCGATACGCGCGTGACGCGCACGTCGGCGCGCGCGGCGAACTCGGCGGTTTCGGCGGAGAGCAGCTTGAGCGCTTCGGCGCGCAGCCAGCGCAGCGCGGGCGCGGCAAGGCGGTCCGGCGCGCCGCCGATCCGCAATATATCCCCGTCACGCACCACGCCGCGGCTGCGCATGGGATCGTGGCGCAATGTCAACGTCGCGCCCGCAAAGGGGATCACCGCGCCATCGATCAAGGGCAGGCCCGGCGGTGTCCGCCGGGTCTGCGCCTCGACCCAATCACCCTGCGTCAGCGCCCAGGCAACCGCGCGATCAAGCGAGGCGCGCGGCGGCAGGCTCAACCGCAACGTCCTGGTCCGGACATCGAACGCCAGCTTCGCCCGGCGCGCGCGCGGATGGCGCCGCACCGTCACCGGCAGGCCGCCAATCTCGATCACAGATCGCGCTCGATCAGATGATGCTCGAAATCGACCACGTCGGTCTCCGACACGGTCCAGCCGCGGACCGATTCACCCGCCCGGTGCACCGCATCGCGGTCGCCCGACACCAGATAATGCCAGTCGGGCAACGGTTTTCCGTCGCCGCGCAGGCGATAGGCGCAGGTCGCCGGCAACCATTCGATCTCGCGCACCAGCCGCGGCGTCAGCCGGACGCATTCGGGGACGAAGGCGTGGCGGTGGCGATAGTCCGAACACTGGCCCGATCGCCGATCGAGCAACTTGCACGCGACGTTGGTCGGGTGCAGCTCGCCGGTCTCGTCATCCTCCAGCTTGTGGACGCAGCATTTGCCGCAACCATCGCACAGCGCCTCCCACTGCGCGCGGTCGAGCTGGTCGAGCGGCAGATCGTCCCAGAATTTTCCAGTGTTTTTGGAGGGTTTTAGGGCACCCATCGCGCCAGCTCCGCCGCCACGGCCTGCGGCGTTTCATCCTGCGGCAGCAGCGCGATCGGCTTGTCGTCCGGCCCCATCAGATAGGTCTGGCGGCTATGATCCATCAGATATTCGCTGGCGCCGGCATTCTCCGCCTTGCGGTAATAGACCGCATAGGCCTTTGCCGCCGCGGCGATCTCCTCCTCGCTGCCGGTCAGGCCGACCAGGCGCGGGTGGAAGGCGGCGACATAGGTCTTGAGCACCGCAGGGGTATCGCGCGCCGGATCGACGGTGATGAAGATCGGCTGCACCTTGGCAGCGGCGGCTGCATACTGCCGCTCGAACAGCCGCAGCCCCTGCATCAGCAGCTGCAGATCGACCGGACAGACATCGGGGCAATAGCTGTAGCCGAAATAGACGATACGGTACTTGCCCGCATAATTCTTGTCCGTGACGCGCTGGCCATCCTGGTTGGTCAGGGTGAAAGGGCCACCGATGCGCGCGCCGGCCAGCGGCCCTTGTGCGTTGTCGGCAGCCTGCTGATTGCCCGTGGCCTCAGGCGAACAGGCGGCGGCGATCAGCGAAACCGCGGCCGTTGCGGCAAAAATCATCGTTCGGTTCATGACAAGGCCAGCCTTGGCCTGCTAGAGACGGGCGCGCAAGATCGAATGGATTCCAGGTAGGGTGGCGATGATTCAGGTGATGGTCCGGGCGATGCTGGTTCTGGTCGCGGGCAGTCTCGCGATGGCGGCAGGGGCGCAGAATTTTTCCGAAGGGTACAAGTTCCTGAAGGCGGTGCGCGATCGCGACGGGGACGTCGTCACCGCGATGCTGGAAAAACCCGGATCGACGGTGATCGACGCACGCGAAGTGGGCAGCGGCGAGAATGCGCTCCAGATCGTCATCGCGCGCCAGGATCTGGCCTGGCTCGGTTTCCTGCTGTCCAAGGGCGCCAACGCCAATCAGCAGGACGATGGCGGCAACAGCCCGATGATGCAGGCGGTCGAAAGCGGCTTCACCGAAGGCGTGCGGCGCCTGCTCAGCGCGCGCGCCAATGTCAACCTGCCCAACCGGTCGGGCGAGACCCCGCTGATCCGCGCGGTGCAGAAGCGCGATGTCGCGATGGTCCGGCTGTTGCTGGCCAATGGCGGCGATCCGGATCGCAGGGATGTGATCGCCGGCATGTCCGCGCGCGATTATGCCAAGAATGATTCCCGCACCCCCGCGATCCTCAAGCTGATCGAGGAAGACAAGAAGGCGCCGGCCAAGGGCGTGTCAGGCCCGGTTCTCTAGTCGAGCGGCAGCACCGCCGCTTCGGGATCGATCGTATAGAGCAGCCGCCGCGCCGCGCGGCGTGCGAAGGCGAGCGTCTCGCGCTTGCGTCCCGCGGCCGATAGCGGATGGCACGCGGCATCCCGCAATATCGCCGCATCGTAACGGTCGGCGACGATCAGGCCGGCGCGTTCGGGCAGCATGTCGGGCCATTCGAACGGCGCGCAGTCGAATCCGGCGGGGACGGCCCAGTAGAAGCGGTCGCAATGCTGCAGATAATCGCGCCACTTGGCGTCGCCGAGCAGATCGGCGCGCGATACCTTGATCTCCACGATGGTGATCTGGCCCCGCGCATCGACCGCCATCAGGTCGGCGCGGCGGCCCGATCCCAGCGCGACTTCGGGCGCGGCGACGATGTCGTGACGCAGCCATAGCCGCTGGACCCCGCGCGCGACGTCGGCGGCGCACATACGCTCATCGATGGGAGAATCGCAGGCGGCGGGACGGGTCAGCATCGTCCGCAAGATTAGAACATCTCGCGAACAGCTGCAAACTCAGCGGTAAAAGATGTGGTTGCCGACCGCGGCGACGCGCTTCAGCCGCCATTTGGGCGATACGCGGCGGGCGTGGAAGAACAGCGCGTCCGAAGCCGAGCTTTCCCATTCCTCATCCTGCGCGACCTGCGCGACCGCCAGCGCCTCGCGCCAGGCGCGGCTGCTGCGGTTGACGGGCGGCATCTTGCCGCCGCGGACGAAGGAGAACTGCCCACGCTGGTGGACGACGCCGCAGATCGAATTGGCGAACCGGCCGGATTCGGCGCGGTTGATGATCACTTCGGCAACCGCCAGCTGGCCTTCGAGCGGCTCGCCGCGTGATTCGAAATAAGTGGCGCCCGCGAGGCATTCGAGTTCGCTGTCGAGCGTGCCAGGCGTGTCCTGCGCGGCGACCGCGGCGCCCAGTGACGCGAAGGCAACGGGCGCGGCAGCGGTGGCCGACGGGCCGGTGGCGGTATCGACGATGGTGGGGGCGATCAGGGGAATATCGGTGCTGGCGGCGGTCGTCGCGGCAATTTCGGTTGCCAGATCGGTGCTGAGCGAGGCGTCCGGCGCCATTCCGATCGCGCGGCTGACAATCGCCGCGTCATTTTCAACCGCGATACCCGGGCTTGCAAACACCAGGGCCGTGGTAGCGGTCATCGCGGCCAGCATGGCGGCCGCACGGGTGATGAATTTCATTCGAGCTTCGTACTATGCGGTTGGCTGCCCGGCCCGGAGCGGGATACAAATGGCTCCGGCGGCATTCCCCCCGACTGCGTAACCGTCCAGGGAACAAAGGACGGCGCAACGCATTTATCTGATGCACCGGCTAAGCCTTGTGCAGCGCAATAAAGTCAACCGCTTGCGATCGTTTCAGCGGCGAACCGTTCCGCATCCGCGACGTCCGCCTCTATCACCCACAGGTCCGGATCGCGGGCGCGTCTTCGCGTTGCGTATTCTTCTATTTCAATAATATTATCAGCAGCTTGTGGGCCGGTGGAGACCATCACATAGCCCCCGTCCATGCCAATCTGACGCTCCAAAGCGACGGGATTCCGTCCATTGTGATGTGCCAGAACGAGAATTGCGCCCGAGGTCGCATCACCCCTGTGAACGATTGTCGCGAACCCTCCGGCGGCCACGATTCGCTTTCTCAAGGCCCCCACCAGCATGTCGGCGGTGAGCTTCGGATTCATGCGCCGCGCGCGTAACCGGGGAGCGAGGCGAGCGCGATGCGCGATCGCATGAAGGTGCCGGTGCCGCGCGCGGCCTCCTCGCCATCACCGTCGATCAGCCGCGCCTCGGCGACGAACACCCGGCGCTGCCCGCTGATCCAGCGGCCCTCGGCGATCACCGGGCCGGACTTGATTGGGCGGGTGAACAACAGGCTGAACTGGGTCGTCAGCAGGAAGCGATCGGTGACCAGGCTGTTGGCCGCGTAGAAGGCGGCATCGTCGAGCATCTTGAAATAGGCGGTGCCATGCGCCGCGCCCGCGGCGTGATGGTGCTGATCGCCGATTTCGAAGCGGATACGGGCGATTCCGGGCGCGTCGATATGCAGTTTCGACGGGAACAGCCGGTTGATCGGCGCAGCGGCGTAGAGCGATTCGAGTGCGCGGAAATGGGCTTCCGCGCCGCTGTCAGCCTCAGGCGGCATCGCGCGCTTCGACGCCCGCGAGCAGCGCGTAGATCGCATCGGCCGATCCCGCGCCGCGCAGCTTGGCGACGAAAGTGCGTTCACGCATCCGCCGCGACACCCGCGCCAGCGCCTTGAGATGTTCGGCCCCCGCATCGGGCGGCGACAGCAGCGCGAACACCAGATCGACCGGGAGATGGTCGATCGCCTGGAATTCGATCGGCTGGGGCAGCCGGATGAAGAAACCGGCGACCTCGTTCAATCCCGCCATCTTGGCATGGGGCAGGGCGATGCCGCCACCGAAGCCGGTCGATCCCAGCCGCTCGCGCTCGCCCAGCCGCTCGATCACGCCTGCGGGATCGACGCCGAGGCGCGCGACGGCAAGCGACGCGATCCGCTGGAACAGCGCCTTCTTGCCCGCCACGCCTTCACCGGTCACGATGCTGTCGGGCGTCACGAGATCGCTGAGATCGGTCATTGTCGTTCCGGAAAAAAATTGGCTTGGGATCAGCGGGCGGCGCGCTGGGGCTCGACCCAGCCGATCGTGCCGTCGCCGCGGCGATAGACCATGTTGTACGAACCCGTTCCCGAATTGCGGAACAGCAGCGCGTTGGTGTTGCGCAGATCGAGCATCATCACCGCATCCGATACGCTGGCATCGGGCACATCGACGCGGGTTTCGGCGATGATCGGCGGATGGTCCGATGCTTCCTCGCTCTCGGCTTCCTCACGGAACACGGTGTAGCCCGCGCCGTCGGCGCCGGCGTCATAGCCATTGGCGTTATCGGCGGCGGCGCCCGCGCCCGAATGGCGATCCTTCAGCCGGCGCATATAGCGGCGCAGCTGCTTTTCGATCTTGTCAGCGGCGCCTTCGAATGCGGCGTGCGCATCCATCGCATCGTGGCGGCCCTTGAGGACCAGGCCCTGCATCACATGCGCGACGATGTCGCAGGTGAATCCGTTATCGTGCGGCCCGCTGCCGAAGGTGGTGTGCGCGGAGATGGCGCGTGAGAAATATTTGTCGGCGATCCCCTGCAGACGATCGGTGACGTGCGTCTTCAATGCAGCGCCGACATCGATCTGGTGACCGGATACGCGGATATCCATGGGCGGGAACCTCCTCAAAATACGAGGGCGCGGCCTAGGCGCGCACCCCCGGAGCGTCAACCGGCGGCGGCAGCCACCGGCCAAAGCGGATCGTCGAGCGTCGCGACAAACGCCAGATGGCGGGCGAGCTCGGCGGGCGAAGCAACATGCGGGCGCGCGGGGCGGATCACCACGGTGCGCTGGGCGCCAATGGTCTGCGCGGGTTCAGGCTCCAGCGGGGTGGCGTCGAGCCCAAGCCCGATCTGCCGCCCGCCCATCAGCTCCACATAAAGCTGAGCAAGCAATTGCGCGTCGAGCAGCGCGCCGTGCAGCACGCGGTGGCTGCGGTCGATGCCGTAGCGGGTGCACAGCGCATCCAGGCTGTGCTTGGCGCCGGGATGCCGCTGGCGCGCGATGGCGAGGGTATCGACCATGCGCGTGGTGCACACCGCATCGCGGCCGCACAGCGCCATCTCGTTGTTCAGAAAGCCGAAATCGAACCCGGCATTGTGCGCGATCAGCGGCGCATCGCCGATGAACGCGATCAGATCGGCGACGGTTTCGGCGAAACGCGGTTTGGCGGCGAGAAACGCATCGGACAGGCCGTGCACCGCATAGGCCTCGGCAGGCATCGCCCGATCCGGGCAGAAATAGGCGTGGAAGGTCTGCCCGGTCTCGACCCGGTTGATCAGTTCGATACATCCGATTTCGACCATCCTGTCTCCCCCCGCAGGGCTGAGGCCGGTGGTCTCCGTATCGAAGACAATCTCTCGCATCGCGCCGTTATCGGCCTTTGCTGCCCGAGAGGCAAGCGATGACCGCACGCACTGCCGCCAGCGTTTCGGCGAAGGAACCGCCCGTCGGGATGACATGATCGGCGCGCGCCACCTTATCGGCATCGGGCACCTGCCGTGCGAGTATCGCGGCGAACTTCGCCTCGGTCATTCCCGGCCGCGCCAGCACGCGCGCGCGCTGGATATCAGCGGGGGCGGAGACGACGACGATGGCGTCCACCGCCTTCTCGCCACCGGTCTCGAACAGCAGCGGGATATCGAACAGCACCATCGGCGCATCGGCATGGTCGGCCAGGAAGCGCACGCGCTTCGCCTTTACCGCAGGGTGGACGATCGCCTCCAGCCGCTTCATCGCCGCATCGTCGTCCAGCACCGCCGCGCCGAGCCTCGCGCGATCGACCCCGTCCGGCCCGGTACTGCCGGGAAACGCCGCCTCGATCGCCGCCACCACCGCGCCGCCCGGCCCCTGCAGGGCGTGGACCGCGGCGTCGGCATCGAACACCGGCACGCCTTCACCGGCGAACATCGCCGCGACGGTCGATTTGCCCATCCCGATCGATCCGGTGAGGCCGATGCGGATCATGCCATCAGCATCTCGCGCAGTTCGCCGTCGCGGTCGCGCGGCGGGGCGGCCCCGAAGAACAGCTCGAACGCCGTCGCGGCTTGACCGACCAGCATGTCGAGGCCATCGACGGTCTGCAGCCCGAATTCCTCGGCCTTGGCGATCAGCGGCGTCACCACCGGCGCATAGACGAGGTCGTAGACCGTCGCGCTGCTGGGCAGCTGGAAGATATCGACCTCCAGCGGCGGTTGGCCTGTCATGCCCAGCGAGCTGGCGTTGACCAGCAGCATCACCAGCGGAATCGGCACATCGAGCGTCTTGACGTCCCCCTCCAGCCCTATCTTGTGCAGCAGCACCATGCCCTTGAGCGGCTGGCGGCAGCGCACCGTTACCCTGGCGACGCCCGCCTTCTTGAGCGCGAACAGCACCGCCCGCGCGGCGCCGCCCGCACCGATCACGGCGACGGTCTTGCCCTTCAGATTGAGGTCGGCGATCGGCGCGTAGAAGCCCGCGGCATCGGTGTTGGTGCCGATCAGCCCGCCATCCTGGCGCACGATGGTGTTCATCGCACCGATCGTGCCGCGGATGTCGCCGGGATCGTCGACATGGTCCATCACCGCGATCTTGTGCGGGATCGTAACGTTGCACCCGCGCCATGCAGGATCGCCGCGGCGCTGGGCGATGAAATCCGCCAGCCCCTCGCGCGTCACCTGGGTCGCGCGATACTCGCCGTCGATCCCCAGCGCATCTAGCCAGAAACGGTGGATCAGCGGCGATTTCGAATGGGCGATCGGATCGCCGATCACCTCGGCATATGCTTTGCTCACGACGCGACCAACTTTCTTGTTCTCAGATAATCGAGCACCGGCAGCAGCGGCAGGCCGAGGATGGTGAACTGGCTGCCCTCCACGCCTGCAAACAGCTGAACGCCCGGACCTTCGATCCGGTAGCACCCGACACAGCCGGAAATCGCCGGCCATTCGGCATCAAGATAGGCGGTGATGAAGTCCTCCGACAAGGTGCGGACGTGCATCCGCGCGCGATCGACATGCCGCCACACCGCCCGGCCGCCTTCCGCGATCACCGCCGCGCTGATCAGATCATGCCGCTTGCCCGAGAGCAGGCGGAGGTGATCGGCGGCCTGTTCACGCGATTCCGGCTTGTCGAGCACTGTCCCGTCCTCCAGGGCGACCACCGAATCGCAGCCCAGCACCAGCGCATCCGGGTGGCGCTGCGACAGCTTCACCGCCTTGAGTTCAGCCAGCGCGTCGGCGAGATCGCGAGGGGACAGCGCGGCGAGGCTGGCCTTGGCCGATTCCTCGTCCACACCCGCCACCATCGCCTTATGGGGCACGGCCGCGGCATCAAGCATTGCGCGGCGTGAAGCGCTTTGCGAGGCGAGGATCAGCCTCATGCCTCGTTCCGGTCGGATACCATGCGGATCACCGCCGCGGCGGTCTCCTCGATCGATCGGCGGGTGACGTCGATCACCGGCCAGCCATTGTCGCCGAACATGCGGCGGGCATAATTCACCTCGGCGGCGACCGCTTCCTGATCAACATAGGCGGTCTCGGCCGCCTGGTTCAATGACAGCAGCCGGTTTCGGCGGACCTGGATCAGCCGGTCGGCGCTGGTCGTCAGCCCCACGACGAGCGGATTTTTGAGACCGAACAATATCGGCGGTGGCGGGCTTTCGACGACGATCGGGATGTTGGCGGTCTTGAACCCGCGATTGGCGAGATAGATCGACGTCGGCGTCTTCGAGGTGCGCGATACGCCGGCCAGCACGATATCGGCTTCCTCCCAGTCCTCCGACGCCACCCCGTCATCATGCGCGATGGTCCACTGGATCGCATCGACCCGCGCGAAATAGGCCGCATCCAGCATATGCTGCCGCCCTGGCCGGCCGTGCGCCTGCTGGCCGAGCAACGCCGACAGCGCATCGGTCACCGCATCAAGCGCGGGTACCGCGGGCAGGCCGAGCGCACGGCACCGCGTCTCCAGCATCATTCGCGTCTTGCCATCGACCAGGGTGAACAGCACCAGCCCGGGGTTCTGCGCGATCTCCTCGAGAATGCGGTCGAGATGGCCGGGGGTGCGGACCATCGGCCAGAAATGGCGGATGGTCTCGACATCCTCGAACTGCGCCAGCGCCGCCTTGGCGATATTCTCCAGCGTCTCGCCGGTGGAGTCGGACAACAGGTGAAGATGGAGCCGCGTCATGTGGCATAAGCCTGTGTATAACTCGGCGCACGGGCGCAAGGGCGGATCGGGCAGCACAACCGCCGGGGATGATGCGAAGAGTCGTCCACAATGCCGCCAACACCCCCCGCTTCCGATCCACAGCCTGTGGATCACGCGGATCGATCGAAGGAATCGCGGGCGGGCCGTGCGGCACCTCGAGTCAAGCTGTTGGCATTTGCGGGACGCCCGCCTAATCCCCGGCCTTCGCCTGCCCACTACAGCTACAACCCTTTCTAAGATTCCTTTTAAGTGAGAAGAGGAGCCGGTTCTGACCGCGATCGATCGCCCATTGCTCGCCGTGCTGAAGGGCGAGGTTCGCGAGACCCCGCCGGTGTGGCTGATGCGCCAGGCCGGGCGTTATCTGCCCGAATATCGCGCGCTACGGGAAGCGAAGGGCGGGTTCCTCGCGCTGGTCGAGGATAGCGAAGCGGCCGCGGACGTGACGTTGCAGCCGATCCGGCGCTTCGGGTTCGACGGTGCGATCCTGTTTTCCGACATCCTCGTCATCCCGCATGCGCTGGGACAGGATCTGTGGTTCGAGACCGGCGAGGGGCCGCGGCTCGCCCCGCGGCTGGCCGAAAGCGAGCTGGCGGAACTGGTGCCGGCCCCCGCGCGGCTCGATCCGGTCTATGAAACCGTGCGCCGGGTGCGCGCCGATCTGCCGTCCGCCACGACCTTCCTCGGTTTCGCGGGATCGCCCTGGACCGTCGCGACCTATATGGTCGCGGGGCAGGGCAGCCGCGACCAGGGCGAGACGCGGCGGATGGCGTACGGCGATCCGGCGCGTTTTACCCGTATCATCGATGCGATCATCACGCTGACGGTCGAGTATCTGTCGGGCCAGATCGATGCGGGCGTCGATGCGGTGCAGCTGTTCGACAGCTGGGCGGGCAGCCTGTCCCCGGTGCAGTTCGATCGCTGGGTGATCGAGCCCAATGCGCGCATCGTCGCGGCCTTGCGCGAACGCCATCCGGGCACGCCGGTGATCGGTTTCCCCAAGGGCGCGGGGGGCAAGCTTGCGGCCTATGCGGCGGGCGTGAAGCCCGACGCGATCGGGCTGGACGAGACGGTCGATCCAGTCTGGGCGGCGAAGAACCTGCCCGCCGATCTGCCGGTGCAGGGCAATCTCGATCCGCTCGCGCTGATCGCGGGCGGGGCGGAACTGGACGCCGCGATCGACGCGATCCTTGATGCGTTCGCCGGACGCCCCCATATATTCAATCTCGGCCACGGCATATTGCCCGATACCCCAATCGCGCACGTCGAACGGCTGCTGGCACGGGTAAGGGGACCACGCACATGATCGCGCTGCTGCAGGCCTGGTATCCCTGGCTCAAGGCCGCGCATCTGATCTTCGTCATCTTCTGGATGGCGGGGCTGTTCATGTTCCCGCGTTTCCTGGTCTATCATCAGGAATCCGCAGTCGGTTCTCCTGAGGAAGCCAAGTGGATCGAGCGCGAGGACAAGTTGCGCCGGATCATCCTGGCGCCGTCGATGGTGATCGTCTGGGTGCTCGGGCTGCTGCTCGCCACGACGATCGGCGCTTGGGAAGCAGGCTGGTTCCACGCCAAGCTGCTGCTGGTGATCCTGCTGTCTGGCTATCATGGCTGGATGCTGGGTTATGCCAGGCGGCTGGCCAAGGGCGAGCGCAAGCTTTCCGGCAAGGCGCTGCGCATCGCCAACGAGGTGCCCGGCATCGCCGTCGCGCTCATCGTGATACTGGTGATCGTCAAGCCGTTCTGACGCGCTTGACTTGAATCCTGCCCCGGCCTAACCCGCGGATATCCGTTGCGCGGCGTCCGTCGCGAGTGACGAATCCCAATACATTTCCCGCTTGTGCCAGCCGCAGTTCCAATGCCCGGCCACATTCAAACCCCACGCGGACACTATCAATGCATCTTAAAGACTTGAAGAAAAAGGCCCCCGCCGAGCTGGTCGAAATGGCCGAAGAGCTTGGCGTCGAGGGCGCATCGACCATGCGCAAACAGGATCTGCTGTTCGGCATCCTGAAGGCGCAGGCCGAAAACGGCGATCAGATCATGGGCCTTGGCACCATCGAAGTGCTGCAGGACGGCTTCGGCTTCCTGCGCAGCCCCGAGGCGAACTATCTCGCCGGTCCCGACGACATCTACATCTCCCCCAACCAAGTGCGCCGCTTCGGCCTGCGCACCGGTGACACGGTCGAAGGCGAGATCCGCGCGCCCAAGGACGGCGAGCGCTATTTCGCGCTGACCAAGCTGTCGACGATCAATTTCGACGACCCCGAGGCGGTCCGCCACCGCGTCAATTTCGACAACCTCACCCCGCTCTATCCCGATGAAAAGCTGACACTGGACCCCGCCGATCCGACGGTGAAGGACAAGTCCGCGCGCGTCATCGACATCGTCTCGCCGCAGGGCAAGGGCCAGCGCGCGCT